>OGPK01000620.1_pt1 | contig 34946 bp, 30 predicted proteins | sample 1552921 | NCBI WGS metagenome assembly OGPK01 (sample SAMEA2580264, study PRJEB22360) | human gut metagenome | biome: human gut; feature: human-associated habitat; material: faeces | place: Denmark | collected 2008/2010 | reverse complement strand
CGAGTGGAGTATCCTCCCATCCCTGATCTTCATGGGCGTTGGTGCGATGACAGACTTCGGTCCGCTGATTGCAAACCCGATCAGCTTTATCATGGGTGCAGCAGCACAGCTTGGTATCTACCTGGCATACTTCTTCGCTATTTTCATGGGATTCAACGGAAGAGAGGCAGCAGCTATCTCCATCATCGGCGGTGCCGACGGCCCGACTTCTATCTTCCTTCTGAATAAGCTCGGACAGCAGCACCTGATGGGACCGATTGCCGTAGCAGCATATTCCTATATGTCACTGGTGCCGATCATCCAGCCGCCGGTCATGAAGCTTCTGACTACAGAGAAAGAGCGTAAAATCAAAATGGAGCAGCTTCGTTCCGTATCCAAACTCGAGAAGATCCTGTTCCCGATTGTTATCACCATCGTTGTCTGCATGATCCTTCCATCTACCGCTCCGCTGGTAGGTATGCTGATGCTTGGTAACCTGTTCCGTGAGTGCGGCGTTGTAAAACAGCTCCAGGAGACAGCTTCCAATGCCATGATGTACATCGTAGTTATCCTTCTTGGTACTTCCGTTGGTGCATCCACAAGTGCTGAGGCATTCTTAAATGTCAGCACCTTAAAGATCGTTGCCCTGGGTCTGATCGCATTCGTATTCGGCACCGCAGGCGGTGTCCTGTTAGGAAAGGTACTGTGCAAGGCAACCCACGGAAGAATCAACCCGCTGATCGGTTCTGCAGGTGTATCTGCGGTACCTATGGCAGCCCGTGTATCCCAGAAAGTCGGTGCGGAGGCAGATCCGACGAACTTCCTGCTGATGCATGCAATGGGACCGAACGTAGCCGGTGTTATCGGTACAGCCGTAGCGGCCGGTACCTTCATGGCGATCTTCGGTGTATAACTTCTTAAGACAAACAAAAGTGAGAAACACTTAATTTAGGAGGATAGAAATGGCAGTAGAAAAGAAACCTGTCAAGATTATGGAAACTGTTCTGCGTGATGCACATCAGTCCCTGATCGCGACGAGAATGACAACAGAACAGATGCTTCCGATCATCGATAAAATGGATAAAGTCGGATATCACGCAGTAGAGTGCTGGGGAGGTGCAACTTTCGATGCTTCCTTACGTTTTCTGCATGAAGATCCATGGATGAGACTGAGAAAACTCCGTGACGGATTCAAAAATACAAAACTGCAGATGCTGTTCCGCGGACAGAATATCCTGGGATATCGTCCGTACGCAGACGACGTAGTAGAGTATTTCGTACAGAAATCCATCGCAAACGGAATCGACATCATCCGTATTTTTGACTGTATGAACGATCTGCGCAATCTGCAGACCGCTGTCAGCGCAGCAAACAAAGAAAAAGGCCACGCACAGGTAGCACTTTCCTATACTTTAGGAGATGCTTACACCCTGGATTACTGGACCACCATGGCAAAGAGAATCGAAGAGATGGGCGCAGATTCCATCTGTATTAAAGATATGGCAGGCCTGCTCGTTCCGTACAAGGCAACTGAGCTGGTAACCGCGCTGAAAGAAGCAACCGATCTTCCGATTCAGCTGCACACCCACTATACTTCCGGTGTTGCATCCATGACGTACCTGAAAGCAGTAGAGGCTGGTGTTGATATCATCGATACCGCAATGTCTCCATTCGCTATGGGTACTTCACAGCCGGCAACTGAGGTTATGGTTGAAACCTTCAAAGGCACTCCATACGATACTGGTCTGGATCAGAACAAACTGGCTGAGATCGCAGATTACTTCCGTCCGATGAGAGACGAAGCGCTCGATACAGGCCTCTTAAATCCGAAGAACCTTGGCGTAAATATCAAGACTCTTCTGTATCAGGTACCGGGCGGTATGCTTTCCAACCTGACAAGCCAGTTAAAAGAGCAGCACGCAGAGGACAAATACTACGATGTACTCGAAGAAGTACCGCGTGTAAGAAAAGACCTCGGTGAGTGCCCGCTGGTTACTCCGTCTTCCCAGATCGTTGGTACCCAGGCTGTATTCAATGTCCTGATGGGCGAGCGTTACAAGATGGTAACGAAAGAGACAAAAGACGTTCTTGCCGGAAAATACGGTGCAACTGTAAAACCGTTCAATCCGGAAGTACAGAAGAAATGCATCGGCGATACCGAGCCGATCACCTGCCGCTACGCAGACCTGCTTGAGCCGGAGCTTCCGAAACTGGAGAAAGAGATCGAGCAGTGGAAACAGCAGGATGAGGACGTATTAACCTACGCTCTGTTCCCGCAGGTAGCTGTAGACTTCTTCAAATATCGTGAAGCACAGCAGACAAAAGTAGATCCGGCAGCCGCTGACAAAAAAGACGGCGCATATCCGGTCTAAATAAAATCTGAGTAAAAAAAATCAGCCGGTGTTCTGTGTTCCCCGTAAAAAGGGAATGCAGAACACCGGCTTTCCTTTTCAGCTTTTCAGCCATTGCGCCAGTAATTTATTCGTGTTATAATTCAAAAGATCGAGGTGTGTCCGAAAAAGAATCAGGATGCCCCCAAAAGAAGAAATGTGGATGCCGAACGGCATTTGCAGATCGGAAAAACAAATCAGGAAGAAAATAACATGAAAAAAGAAAAAGAACAGTCTTCTTCAGAAGAGCAGAAGGCAGCGAACGAGAATCTCCTCATTCGTCTGAATCAAAATTACGGAAAGTTGAGCAAAGGACAGAAGAGGCTGGCAGATTTTATTACGGCGCATTATGACCAGGCCGTATCGATGACGGCAGCGCGCCTGGGACAGCAGGTCGGCGTCAGCGAATCGACAACGGTTCGCTTTGCGATGCAGCTTGGCTACGCGGGATATCCGGAGTTCCAGCGCGCACTGGAGGAGATGGTGATGAACCGTCTGAATTCGGTGCAGCGGATGCAGTTTACGTATGGCCGCGTGCCGCAGGGAGAAATTCTGGAGACCGTCCTGCAGTCGGACATTGAAAAAATCAAGATGACGCTGGAAGAAGTGGACCGGAGCGCCTTTGAGCGCGCTGCGGATACGATTCTTTCTGCGCGGACAATCTACATTGTCGGCATTCGGAGCTGCGCGCCGCTTGCGAGCTTTCTGGCGTTCTATCTCCATATGATTTTCCCGGATGTGCGCCAGGTACAGACAAACAGTTCCAGCGAGATTTTCGAGCAGATGATCCGCATCACGGAGGATGATGTGGTGATCGGCATCAGCTTCCCGCGGTATTCGATGCGTACGATGAAGGCACTGGAATTTGCGAACAGCCGCAAAGCGAAGGTGATTACGATCACAGACAGTGTGCATTCACCGATGAATGTTTATGCAGCCTGTACGCTGATTGCCAAGAGCGATATGGCATCAATCGTCGATTCTCTGGTGGCCCCTTTGAGTGTAATCAATGCGCTTGTCGTGGCGCTCTGCATGAAACGCCAGGCGGATGTGAAAAAGACACTTGAGAGCATGGAAAAACTGTGGGATGAGTACCAGGTTTACAGCAACGATGAAATCAACGGGCTGGACGATGCACGTCCCATGGGCGGAAAAAAGGCAGCTCTGCCGGTAAAGGAGAAAGCATGAGAAAAGCAGCAGTAATCGGCGGAGGCGCCGCCGGAATGATGACCGCCGTGCTTGCCGCCGGCGAAAAGACAGAGATTCATCTCTATGAAAAAAATGAAAAGCTGGGAAAGAAGCTGTTTATCACAGGAAAGGGCCGCTGCAATGTGACAAACGACTGCCCGACAGAAGAGTTCTTCACGAATGTGGTGACAAACCCGAAATTTTTGTACAGCTCCGCCTACAGCTTTGACAGCGCCCAGGTGCAGGAGTTTTTCGAAGCGGCAGGTGTCCGCTTAAAAGTGGAGCGCGGAAACCGTGTCTTCCCGGAGTCAGATCACTCCTCGGATATTATCCGCGCGCTGGAGACGGAACTGAAACGGAAAAATGTGCAGGTGCATAAGAATACAAAAGTAAAAGAGCTTCTTTTCGAAGGAGACCGCGTGAAAGGAATCCGCCTGGAAAACGGGAAAGAGCTTTTTTACGATGATGTCGTTGTCGCAACCGGCGGTATGTCGTACCAGACGACGGGGTCGGATGGAGACGGCTACCGTTTCGCAGAAGAGGCAGGACTTGCCGTCACGCCGCTCCGCCCGGCGCTGGTGCCGCTGGAAACAGAGGAAGCGTACATCCGTGAGCTACAGGGACTCTCCTTGAAAAATGTGACGATGACGATTAAAAACGGCAAAAAGACGCTGTTCGATGGATTCGGCGAGATGCTGTTTACACATTTCGGCATTTCCGGCCCGCTGGGGCTTTCTGCGAGCTCCTACATCGGAAAAGCACTGGAACAGCAGCCGCTGAAAGGATATCTGAACCTGAAGCCGGCACTCACGGAAGAACAGCTGGATGCGCGGATCCTGCGTGAATTTGAGGAAAACCGGAACAAACAGTTCCGCAACGTGATCAACAGTCTGTTCCCGGCGAAACTGCTTCCGGTGATGCTCTCTCTTGGCGGGATCGACCCGTACAAACAGGTCAATGCCGTATCGAAAGCGGAGCGTCAGCACTTTGAAGAGCTGATCACGCATTTCCCGTTTACAGTAACCGGAACACGGGGCTTCCGTGAAGCAATTATCACACAGGGTGGTGTTTCCGTGAAAGAGATCCGTCCGGGCACGATGGAGGCAAAGAAAAAAGAAGGTCTGTACTTCGTAGGAGAAGTGCTCGATCTCGATGCACTGACCGGCGGCTTCAATCTGCAGATTGCCTGGGCAAGTGCCCACGCTGCAGCTGAAGAGATCCGGGCAAAGGAAGAACAGGAATAAAATATGGATCACAGATTTTAGAATTTTCAGGAGGAAGAGAGAAGATGAGATTTAATCTTGCAATTGACGGACCGGCCGGCGCTGGCAAAAGTACAATCGCAAAACGTGTGGCAAAGGAGCTTTCGTTTGTCTACGTTGATACAGGAGCAATGTACCGTGCCATGGGCATCTATTTTTCAGATCTTGGCATTGCACCGGAAGAGCAGGAAAAAATTGAGGCAGCCTGCAAAGATGTGAAAATTTCCATTTCCTACGAAAACGGAGAGCAGCAGGTTTATTTAAACGGCGTCAATGTCACCGGAAGACTGCGCACCGAGGAGGCTGGAAAGATGGCATCCGCGACAAGCGCCTATCTGGAAGTACGGAAAAAACTCGTGGAGCTGCAGCAGGAGATGGCGGAGAATACGGATCTTGTGATGGACGGCCGCGATATCGGAACTGCCGTTCTGCCGAACGCACCGTTGAAAGTCTATCTGACAGCAAGTGCCCATGTCCGCGCACTGCGCCGCTGGAAAGAGCTGACCGAAAAGGGACAGACAGCCGATCTTGCGAAAATCGAGGAAGATATCAATGAGCGTGATTATCAGGACATGCACAGAGAGCATTCCCCGCTGGTACAGGCAGAAGACGCCGTACTCGTTGACAGCTCTGAAATGACGATCGATGAGGTTGTGGAAAAGATCTTAAGCCTTGCCCGCGAGCGCATGTAAACGCGGCAGAGAAAAGAGGAGAAGAAAAACAGATGGAAGTAACTGTTGCAAAAAGTGCAGGCTTCTGCTTCGGCGTCAAACGGGCGGTCGATACGGTATACCGTGAAATTGAGAGCGGTGAAAAGCCGGTCTACACCTTCGGGCCGATTATTCACAACGAACAGGTTGTGGAGGATCTCGAAAACCGCGGCGTGCAGGTGATCCATTCGGAAGATGAACTAGAGGGGCTTTCCGGCGGAACCGTTGTGATCAGGTCGCATGGCGTGTCGCGGGATGTCTGTGAAAAGATCGAAGCGCGCGGCATGAAGATTGTAGATGCGACGTGCCCGTTTGTCAAGAAGATCCACCGGATTGTGGACGAGGAGGGCAGAAAAGGCCGCCACGTCGTCATCATCGGAAGCGCGGATCATCCGGAGGTGCAGGGCATCATGGGATGGGCGAGCGGCCCGGTTACCGTGGTGCATACCGCCGAAGAAGCGGAAAGTTTTGTGCCCGAAAATGGAAAACCAATATCTATTGTGGCACAGACAACATTTAATTACAACAAATTTAAAGATTTAGTTGAAATTTTTTTGAAAAAGAGTTATGATAGTACTGTTTTAAAGACTATCTGCAACGCTACCGAGGAAAGACAGACGGAAGCGAGAGCAATTGCCAGGAAGGTTGATGCCATGTTTGTCGTGGGAGGCAGACATAGTTCAAACACGCAAAAGCTGTATGAGATATGTAAAGAAGAATGTAAAAATACTTACTTTATAGAGACACTCGTTGATTTGGAATCTAAGCCTTTTCAATCATTTGGTCGCGTAGGTATTACAGCTGGGGCATCCACCCCGAATAAAATAATTGAGGAGGTTCAAAAAATGTCAGAAATGAGTTTTGAACAAATGCTGGATGAATCATTTAAAACAATCAGAAACGGAGAAGTCGTTGAGGGTACTGTAATCGATGTCAAAGACGATCAGATTATCCTGAATATCGGATACAAAGCCGATGGTATTCTTACCAAAAACGAATATTCCAACGATTCTTCCATCGATCTTCACACCGTTGCACAGCCAGGTGACAAAATGGAAGTCAAAGTTCTGAAAGTAAATGATGGAGAGGGACAGGTCCTTCTTACTTACAAGAGACTTGCTGCTGAAAAAGGCAACAAGAGACTCGAGGAAGCATTCGAGAATCATGAAGTTCTGAAAGCAAAAGTAACACAGGTACTGAACGGAGGATTATCCGTAGTTGTTGAGGAGACCAGAGTATTCATTCCGGCCAGCCTTGTATCTGATGTATATGAAAAAGATCTGTCTAAATATGCAGATCAGGAAATTGAATTCGTTATTACCGAGTTCAACCCGAGAAGAAGACGCATCATCGGTGACCGCAAACAGCTCATCGTTGCTGAGAAGAAGAAACTGCAGGAAGAACTGTTCGCACGCATCGCAGTTGGCGATGTTGTAGAGGGAACTGTTAAGAATGTTACCGATTTCGGCGCATTCATCGATCTGGGCGGAGCTGACGGACTGCTTCACATCTCTGAGATGTCCTGGGGCCGCGTAGAGAACCCGAAAAAAGTATTCAAAGTTGGTGAGACTGTAAAAGTTCTGATCAAAGACATCAACGGCGACAAGATCGCTCTTTCCTTAAAATTCCCGGAAGAGAATCCGTGGCTGAACGCTGCTGACAAATACGCTGTAGGCAACGTAGTAGAAGGCTGTGTTGCCCGTATGACTGACTTTGGTGCATTCGTTGAGCTTGAGCCGGGCGTAGATGCTCTGCTTCATGTTTCCCAGATTTCCAGAGAGCATGTTGAGAAACCGTCTGATGCACTGAAAATCGGACAGGAAATCACTGCAAAAGTAGTTGATTTCAACGAGGAAGACAAAAAAATCTCTCTGAGCATGAAAGCTCTGGAAAACGAAGAGCCAGTAGAAGAGTAAGAATAATTTAACTTGCAGGTGCTGCAGTTGGATGATTAGAATGCCGTAGACAACCGGGTTTCCTGAACAGACAGGAAACCTGTTGCCTGCGGTATTTTCTTATCATCCTGTTTTTGGCACCAGAAAAGAAAAAGGGGATGAAAGTTTATGTGGGAGATGAAGATTCTGGGTGTGGATCTGTACCACGTTCTAGCATGGTTCTGGCTGTACAGCTTCTGCGGATGGATCTGGGAGAGTTCCTATGTATCGATCCGGCAGAAAAAACTGGTCAACCGCGGTTTTGTCAATGGTCCGCTGCTGACACTGTACGGCACCGGCGCTGTTATGGTATACTTGATCCTGCGCCCGTTTGAAGCGAACGTCTGGGCACTGTATTTCGGAGGTGTCATTGTAGCGACGGTTCTGGAATATGTAACCGGCGTGCTGATGGAGACCATTTTTCATGCGCACTGGTGGGACTACAGCAATCAGAAGTTTAATTTTCAGGGAAAGATCTGCCTCAGCAGTTCGATTGCCTGGGGATTCTTTACACTGGGGCTGTTCTATATTCTGCAGCCGATTGCCGTGAAAGTAGTGAATCTTGTTTCGGATACTACAGGAGAGATCATTGTTTCCGTTGTTACCGTCTGCTATTTGGTAGATTTTGGATTTTCCGCAGCCGCAGCATTCCAGCTGGGACAGAAGATGCGCAGTCTGGAGAAAACGTGGGGAGAATTTCTGAAATATCTGCAGAAGTCCCGCTTTAACCAGCTTGCCGAGGAGATGAATGCGAAAGTACAGCAGTATCGTGCAGAGTATTCCAGAGATAAGATGAAAGAATATCTGGCCGAGAAGCGCCAGACACTGTCTGAGGCAATGGAGCAGATGCAGAAGCTGGAGAAGGAGCGGAAAGAAGCCGAGGGAAGAAGAAATCCGCTTTCCGAGTCGAAGAACCGCCTGATGGAGTTCGGAGCAGAGCAGAAGGAACGCCTGACCGAGTTCGGAGCAGAGCAGAAAGAACGGTTTGCGGCACTTGGATTTGATGTGCGCAGCGATAAGATGCCGGATCTTAAAGAGCTGCTGGAGCGCTTTGACCAGATGACAAAACCGCAGCTTCCGACCAACTGGCTGATGCGCCTGACAACGAAACGTTATCTGCGCGCCTATCCGCATCTGCAGGGAACGCATCATGCTTCTCTGAAAAAGGAAGAAAAAAAGGCAGAAGAGAAAGAAGAGAAAAAATAAAGGACTGTTTGGAAAGGCCAGTCCCGGAAAAACGGCCGTGCATGCAAAAACGTGTACGGCTGTTTTATTTTCTGGTTTTGCTATCGTCTTTGAAAAAGAGCTGAAGCTCGGAGCAGAGATACTCTTTCAGGAGATCTTCCTGCGAAAGAAAGGCATCGGACCACTCAAAATAGTAAGGGCGGCTTTTGAAATCCTCGCGGAAGGCCGGGGTGAAAAACGCTTTCTGCTGCGGAAGAAATGTACCGGTCCGCCGCTGATAGCAGTTGGCAGCCTTTGCTTTCTGACGGTGCTCCGGATCGACAAACGCGCCAACGCTCTTGTGAACAGCCTGATCCTCCAGCGGAAGATAATAGTAATTCTTATAGTCCGGGAAGAAATATTTCAGCTCCGCCGTATGCGTCTGCAGGGAGAGAGAAACCCGTGAACCAAAGGCTGTAAGAGAACCATCCGCGCAGACACGGGAGAGGAAAACCGGAACTTCCCGCTCGGGCTGTAGTGAAACTTCCAGTGCCTGTCCGGTAAAACGACACGACTGGACAGAAAAATCGCCGTGAAACAGGGCAGGAAGCGCGAGCAGTTCCAGAACAGAACCCATGCCGAGGACATCCTCATAATTGTGAAGGAAAAGCAGTTCCAGTTTCTTTTCATCCAGTGTCTGAAGATAGTCGTGGTAAACCAAAATCAACTGTTTTCCGTTAAGCTGATCCTTCCGTGGGAATGAGAGATACTGTTCCACATTTTTCTGTTTCATTGAAGAAAGTCCCAGGATTGACTGAAACGGGCGGAGTGCCTGATAAAGATCCAGGGATGCGATTGACGAAAGCGGATCTTCCATCTGATAAAACAGTGCTTTGTGTGTGAGGTAAGGAAGATCAAATGTCGTTCCATTAAAATGCACCAGCCGCTTCACGTCGGAAAGAAACGTGAAAAAAGAGACAAGCATCTCTTTTTCTTCGGTCGGTCGATCAAGAAACCACTGGCGCAGTGTGAAAGTATCCGCGGCCGGGTCAAAGAACAGCGCACCAATCAGATAGAGATGCGAGGTACGCCAGGAAAGGCCGGTCGTCTCAATATCGAAAAAGACATCGCCGTTTCTCAGATACATCTGAAGATCGGCAGAGAGAGCAGCGGGGGTAGAATCTATGATCTGCATAAGGTTTTTTGTCTCCTTTGAAAAACTTTTTTGAATCTAAAGATATTATAAGACGAAAAAATCTGACATGCAAGAAAGACAGCGACTAATCGTTGCGTGATGAGAAAAGTTCTGCTATAATAGAATATGCGTTCGCTTTCAAAAAAAAGAAAACGGCGCTTTGGAGGAAAAACATGATTGCATTTATCAAAGGAACTGTAGATTCTCTTTCTGAAGGAAAAATGATTCTCGAAAGCCATGGAATCGGCTATGAGCTGAATATTCCAGCGAGTATGTTCGACGCAGGCGTCCGGGAGGGAGAAGAGTTAAAGATATATACCCATATGAGTGTGCGGGAAGACGGAATTTCCCTATTCGGCTTTCTGTCCCGCGAAGATCTTGAAATATACCGTATGCTGATCGGCGTAAGCGGCATCGGACCAAAAGCGGCGCTTGCGGTGCTGTCCACGCTTACTGCAGACAATCTGCGCTTTGCCGTCCTCTCGGAAGATGTCCAGGCGATTGCCAAAACACCGGGCATCGGAAAGAAGACCGCGCAGAAGCTGATTCTGGAATTAAAAGACAAATTCGACCTGCAGGAAGCGTTCGAGCAGAAGCTGGCAGGAAATCAGGCGGCTGCGGCGGTACGGCAGGCAGGCGAACCGGATGCCTTCCAGGATGCGGTACAGGCGCTGACTGCGCTTGGCTACTCCGGAACGGAAGCACTGCAGGCAGTAAAGAAAGTCGAAATCACCGAAGGCATGGACAGCGAGGCTGTGCTGAAAGCGGCATTGAAGCATATGTTTTAGCAGATGGTCCTAAATTGTGGAAGAAGGAAACCTTATAACGATGGAAAGAAGAATTATCACAACTGACGTTCTCGAGGAGGACGTGAAAATCGAAGGTTCGCTCCGTCCCCAGCGCCTGGACGACTACATCGGACAGGAAAAGACGAAAAAGAACCTGAAAGTATATATTGAAGCAGCAAAACAGCGAAGTGATGTTCTCGATCATGTGCTGTTTTACGGCCCTCCGGGACTTGGAAAAACAACGCTGGCGGGCATCATTGCAAATGAGATGGGAACCCATATGAAGGTAACGAGCGGCCCGGCGATCGAAAAACCGGGTGAGATGGCAGCGATCCTCAACAATCTGCAGGAGGGCGACGTCCTGTTTGTTGATGAGATCCACCGCCTGAACCGCCAGGTCGAGGAGGTTCTTTACCCAGCGATGGAGGATTTTGCGATTGATATCATGATCGGAAAAGGCTCTTCGGCGCGCTCGATCCGCCTGGATCTGCCGAAGTTTACGCTGGTCGGCGCAACAACGCGTGCAGGTCTTTTGACTGCCCCGCTCCGCGACCGGTTCGGTGTCATCCACCATCTGGAATTTTACACGGAGGAAGAATTGGCCAACATTATTCTGCACTCCTCAAAAGTACTGAATGTGGAGGTGGACCCGCAGGGAGCGCTTGAGATGGCGCGCCGTTCCAGGGGAACACCGCGTCTGGCAAACCGGATTTTAAAGCGTGTCCGCGACTTTGCCCAGGTGAAATACGATGGAAGAATCACAAAAGAGGTCGCATCATTTGCTCTCGATCTGCTGGAAGTAGACCGTTACGGACTGGATCAGACTGACCGGCTGCTTCTTACCACCATTATGGAAAAGTTCCAGGGCGGTCCGGTGGGACTCGATACCCTGGCTGCATCGATTGGAGAAGATGCCGGCACCATCGAGGATGTCTACGAGCCGTTCCTGATCAAATCCGGATTTATCAACCGCACTCCGCGCGGAAGAGTGGCAACGGAATTTGCCTGGCACCACCTGGGGCTGGAGGCACCGCGTAAGATCGAAGAGTAAAAGCCCTGAATCTTTCATTTTCTGTCGCTTTTTGCAGAAAAAGGTTGTTTTTCTTCCATTTTCGGTATATGATAGGTTATATTAGCCGGGAGTTTGGTCCGGTTAAATTCAGTGGAGGAAAAGCAAAAGAATGGCTGTAAAAAATACAACACAGGTTTTAATAGATGGAAAAATTATCACACTGGGAGGCTATGAGAGCCCGGAATATCTGCAGAAAGTAGCTGCTTATCTGAATCAGAAGATCAGCGAACTTTCCCAGTCAGCCGGATACAACCGCCTGTCGGTGGATACGAAGCACACACTGCTTGCACTGAACATTGCAGACGACTATTTCAAAGCAAAAAGCCAGGTAGATACCCTCGAAGAGGATATGGAAGCCAAAGACCGGGAAACCTACGATATGAAGCACGATCTGATCGCAGCGGAAATCCAGGCCGGCGATCTGAAAAAAGAACTGGAAGAGAAACGAATCGAGCTGGAACATGTGCGCGGCGAGAGGGAAGAACTGCAGCGGCAGCTTGATAAGGCAAATAAGGATCTGGAAGATTTATTAAAAGCGTAAAAGAAGGAAAAACGGGGGATTGCGGAACAGGTAATCGCCCGTTTTTAGGAGATAAAGATGAAGACAGAATTATTAGCACCAGCCGGTTCGATGGAAGCGTTAAAAGCAGCAGTTTCCGCCGGTGCGGATGCCGTCTATCTCGGCGGAGCCGCATTCGGCGCAAGAGCGTATGCAAAAAATCTGGATGAGCAGGAGATTCTCTCAGCCATCGATTACGTCCATCTGCGGAACCGGAAACTGTATCTGACGGTCAACACCCTCTTAAAAGAGGAGGAACTGGAAGAGAAACTGTATCCGTATCTGCGTCCGTACTATGAGCAGGGACTGGATGCCGTGATTGTCCAGGATATGGGCGTTTTAAAGGCGGTCCGCTCCTGGTTCCCGGATCTCGACATTCATGCGAGCACACAGATGACAGTGACAGGATCTGCGGGAGCGCGTTTCCTGGAGAGCCTTGGCGCGACGCGTGTGGTACCGGCCCGTGAGCTTTCGTTTGCGGAGATCCAGAAAATCCACCGGACGACCAACCTTGAAATTGAATGCTTCGTCCACGGGGCGCTCTGCTACTGCTATTCGGGACAGTGCCTTTTTTCCAGCCTGATCGGCGGAAGAAGCGGAAACCGCGGAAGATGCGCGCAGCCGTGCCGTCTGCCGTACGAAGCGTACGATAAAGACAACCACCGCATGGGGGAGCCGGGCGACCGCTATCCGTTAAGCCCGAAGGATATGTGTACGGTAGAACTGCTGCCGGAGATTGTAAAATCCGGGATTATGTCCCTCAAAATCGAAGGCAGAATGAAAAAGCCGGAGTATACAGCGGGCGTTGTCAGCATTTACCGCAAATACCTCGATCTGTACGAAAAAAAGCCGTCCCGTTTCCACGTTCTGCCGGAGGACATGAAAAAGCTGTATGAGCTGTATAACCGTGACGGTTTCAACAAAAGCTATTATACCGTAAGAAACGGACGCGATATGATGGCGCTGAAGAACGAAAAAGAGCAGGAAAATAAAAAGAAACAGCGCAGAAATGAGCAGCTCTTTTATGAGATCCAGAGAGATTATATCGAGACTGAGGCAAAAGAGCCGATTTCCGGCTTTCTGACCCTGTATCCGGGCCAGCCGGCGTTCTTAAGTGCAGAAAGCGGAAAATACAGCGTAACAGCAGAGGCGGGCATGGTAGAACCGGCAAAGAAGCAGCCGCTGACCGAGGAACGCGCAAAAACACAGCTGGAAAAGACAGGCGAGACACCATTCTATTTCAAAGAACTCGATGTCTGTATGGATGACAACTGTTTCGTGCCGATGCAGACGTTAAACGAGTTGCGGAGAGGCGTTTCGGACCAGCTGGTGAAGGAGATGACAGAGCCATACCGCAGAAAAGCAGCGGAAAAGCCGGAACAGGAAGCAAAAGCATCTGGAAAACCAGACCAGGAGAGCAGGGCAGAAAAGAAAATGGAGCTGACCGCATCTGCCGAGACGAGAGCCCAGTGGAATGCGCTGCTCGAGATTCCGGAGATCACGACGATCTACGCCGGCATGGGATGCTTCAAACGGGAAATCTTCGAAGAGCAGGCGGAAAAAGGCATCCTGCAGGCGAAAGAACTGGGAAAACAGGTTTATCTGATGCTGCCGCACGTTGTGCGTGAAGGCGATCTGAAGGAATACCGCGACACGTTCCGCTGTCTGAAGGAGATCGGTCTTGGCGGTTTCCTGATCCGCAATCTCGAAAGCTTTTCGTTTTTGAAAGAGATGGGAATGGAAAAGGATATCCGGCTCGATTACAGCGTTTACACGTACAACAGCCGTGCGCAGGCATTCTGGCAGGAGCAGGGCGTGCAGCGTGATACCGTTCCGTATGAGCTGAACGAGCGGGAAATCGGAAAACGTGACAATACGAACAGCGAAATGGTGGTCTACGGCTACCTTCCGATGATGGTTTCCGCCCAGTGTGTCCAGAAGAACCTGAACGGCTGCAATCACAGTTATTCTCTGGTACGCTTAAAAGACCGGATGGGAAAATACTTCCCAGTGAAGAGTTACTGCACCTCGTGCTACAGTGTGATCTACAACAGCCTTCCGCTCGGCCTGGTAAAAGAAGCCGATGAGATCCGGTCCATGCATCCGGCTGCGGTGCGGCTGAATTTTACCATCGAGACACTGGAGGAGACAAAAGAAATCGCCGTTGCGTTTGCTGGAACGTATTGTAAAGGAATCGCAGTTCCGGCCGAACAGGAATATACCAAAGGCCATTTCCGCCGGAAAGTAGAGTAAACGGTGAGAAAAAATAAGGGGAATTTATGGAAAATACCATTGTTCAGTTATCAAAATATGTGATTACCTTCCTCATGATCTGTTTTACCGTGCAGTCGTTTGCTGCACTCAAAGAGCGGGATGAGGATGAGCGCCATTACATTCTGATGCGGCAGATCATCATGATCATTCTGATGAATTTCATCTGTTTCTTCGTGATGTTCCTGCAGGAGGGCGAAGTATCAACGATTCAGATGTTTCTGCTCACGATGGCGTATATCCTGGGCGTACAGATCCTGTACCGCCTGATTTACCGGAAGGCATCGATGATCCTGGTAAACAACATGTGTATGCTGCTCTCGATCAGCATGATTATTCTGACGAGACTGAGCGTGTCAAAGGCGATGTCCCAGTACAAAATTCTGGCGGCATCCACACTGCTCTGCTTCATCATTCCGGTCATTGTCCGAAAGGGCAAGTTCCTGAAAAATCTGACCTGGATTTACGCTGTGCTCGGAATTGCCATGCTTTCCGTCGTTATGGTGCTTGGCTTTACTTCCGGCGGTGCGAAGCTGTCGATCGAAATTCACGGCATTACGTTCCAGCTCTCCGAGATTGCCAAGATCACACTCGTGTTCTTTATGGCAGGCATGCTGCGCGAGGATAATTCCTTTGGAAACGTTGTGAAAGCAACGGTCATTGCGGCAGTTCATGTGCTGATCCTTGTTGCATCCACCGACCTTGGAACTGCGTTCGTCTTCTTTATGGCGTACGTGGTTGTAATCTATGTGGCAACGAGAAAAGCCAGATATCCGCTTTTGGGACTTGCGGGAATGAGTGCCGCCTGCGTTGTGGCGTATTTCCTGTTTTCCCATGTACGGAACCGTGTGGCACTCTGGCAGGATCCGATCGGAAACTGGGATATCAGCAGCCAGTTAGCACAGGGCCTCTTCGGCATGTGCTCCGGCGGATGGTTCGGAACCGGCCTTTTCGAGGGACGGCCTGACATTATCCCGGTTGCAACGAAAGACTTTATTTTCTGTGCGATCTGTGAGGAGATGGGCATTATCTTCGGAATCTGCCTGATTCTGCTGTGCATGTCCACATTCCTTCTGATTATCAATATTTCCATGAAGATGAGCAAACGGTTCTACAAACTGATTGCCATGGGTCTTGGAACGGAATATGCGACACAGGTGTTCCTCACCATCGGAGGAACCATTAAATTTATTCCTATGACAGGTATCACGCTGCCGCTGGTCAGCTATGGAGGAAGCTCCATGTTCTCCACGGTGCTGATGCTGTCGATCATTCAGGGATTGTACATCTTAAGGGAAGACGAAGGTGAGGAGCTTGAGAAAAGACGAAACAAGAAGAAACGAAACCAGCAGAAAAACGACCCAGGCGCCAAGAAAAAACGACGCCCGGACGAAGAGACCGAAAGACGAAAGAAGAGCGGCGGCCGGAACGACGGACAGGGAACCCGCCAGAAGTACCGCGAGCAGCCGGATGAATTCGAACGGCGGATCGAAGAGCAGACCGAGAACAGCCTCCACTGGTAAGGCGGCAAACAACGGCGCAGGGCCGTATCTGATCGTTTCGTTCCTGTTCGTGGCCATGTTTCTTGGGCTGATCGCGTATCTCGTTTACTTTAATGTCGTGCGGAAAGAAGAATTTCTGAATAGTTCTTACAATACGAGACAGAATAACTATGCAGAGCGCGTGATCCGCGGAACAATCTATTCTGCGGACGGCCAGGAACTGGCAAAGACGACGACAGATGAAAACGGGGATGAGGTAAGAACGTATCCGTTCGGCAGCCTGTTTGCGCAGGTGGTTGGCTACACGGGAAAAGGAAACAGCGGCCTCGAATCTTCCTACAACTATATGCTGATGGAGTCCCATACAAGTAAGTTAAAGCAGGTAAAGAATGAATTCAGCGATGCGAAGAACCCGGGAGACAGTCTCTATACAACGCTGAATACAACACTCCAGCAGGCCGCGGCCGATGCACTGGACGGATACCGCGGTGCAGTTGTCGTGATGGAGGCAAAAACGGGCCGTGTACTTGCCAATGTGAGCAATCCGGTTTTTAATCCCAATACGATTGATGAGGACTGGGAGGCACTGAACGCAGACGATGAGAGCGGCGTGTTTCTGAACCGCGGTCTGCAGGGAAGATATCCGCCGGGATCTACGTTCAAGATTGTTACTTCGCTTGCGTATCTCCGTCAGAACGGCACACTGGACGGTTTTTCGTTCGACTGTGACGGTGAGCTGACAGCAGGAAACTATACGATTCACTGCTCCGGCGGTGAAGTGCATGGACCGGAAGATTTTGCAGGTGCGTTTGCACATTCGTGCAACTCTGCCTTTGCACAGATTGGCCTTGGGCTGGATAAAGATGCCTTCCGCTCGCTGGCGGATTCCCTGTATCTGAACAGCCGTCTGGATCTGGAGCTTCCGACCAGCAAAAGTTCTTTCGACCTTGATTCGACAACGGCGGATGCTCTTGTGATGCAGACCTCCATTGGCCAGGGCGATACGCTGGTAACACCGATGGAGATGGCGCTGATCGCCTCCGCGGTTGCAAATGACGGAGAAATGATCAAACCGCGTTATGTGGACAACATTGTGTCTGCGGACGGACAGGCAGTCAAAACCTTTTACAAAGAGTCTCTTGGCACGGTAATGTCCGAGAGCGAAGCCAATACGCTGACAGAGCTGATGAAAGGCGTTGTCCAGAGCGGAACTGCAGTTTCACTTTCGGATCTGCCGTACAATATCGCCGGTAAAACAGGAACCGCAGAACACGGAAGCGACGGAGAGACACCGCATTCCTGGTTTGTCGGATTCTCCAATGCGGATGATCCTGATATTGTCATTGCTGTTGTGGCAGAAAACGGCGGATATTCGAGTGAAGTCGCTGTACCGATTGCAAGACAGGTAATTGAAGCATATTATGCACAGCAGTAAACGATGAAAAACGCGTTCGAACCGGAAAGGATGGGTTCGGGCGCGTTTTCTGAATTTTTAGAAAAATGTTAGAAAAAGGATGCGGTTTTAAGGTTGCGCGGGGGCGGGAAAAGAGGTATACTTTTTAACAGAAGATCTGGCGGCAAGCGGGAAGAAAAGAGCTGTCAGAGAATGGAAAAAAGCCAGAAGGAGCTTAAAACGTATGATCGAAGCAGTTAGCTGCGGAGGTATCGTAATCTACCGTGGAAAAATATTGACGCTTTACAAAAGCTACCGCAACAAATATGAAGGCTGGGTTCTGCCGAAAGGAACCGTTGAGCCGGGAGAAACCCATGAACAGACTGCTGTCCGCGAGGTGTATGAGGAATCCGGCGTGCACGGAACCATCATCAAGTACGTGGGAAAAAGCCAGTACAGTTTCAGCATTCCGGAGGACACCGTGGAAAAAGAGGTGCATTGGTATCTGATGGCCTCATCCGGCTACTACAGCCGTCCACAGAGAAGAATACTTTGTGGATTCGGGCTATTACAAGTATCACGAAGCATATCATCTGCTGAAGTTTTCCAATGAACGGCAGATTCTGGAAAAGGCCTATCAGGAGTATCTGGAACTGAAGAGAGCAAATTTATGGAAGGTTCAGCCACAGGCTCAGGGAAAATATGGTAAACTGGTATAAAAATCTGTACGTCGGGGATACTGCAAAAAAGAAACAGAAAAAATGGATGCGCCGGATTGAGAACAAAAAAGCAGTTCCGGGAGTCTGGCTCCTCACACTGCCTTCCAATCAGCAGAACAATCTGGATGTAATTCCGGCGGATCTGCTTTTGCAGCCGGCCGTGCGGAGAAACTGTCCGATGATTGTCGGACTTGCCGTGTCGCGCGAGGAAGCTTTTGAGCTTGTGGAGGCGATCGCATTGGAAACTTATCGGGAAACCGGAGAAGTAAAAATCCGGGAATGGCTGCTGAACCGGATTGAGGGATGTGAATGATACATATACTATTCATGATTTTGAAGGCACTGGGGATTTTACTCCTTGTTTTACTGTTTCTCGTGCTTCTTATCGTCTGCACCGTCCTGTTTCTTCCTTTTTGCTACCGGGCGCAGGTTCTGAAAGAAGAAGAGGGATTTGCCTGCGTAAAAGCGAGCGGAAGAGTATCGTGGCTTTTCGGAGCTGTCGCGCTGACGGCCTCGTATGAGGAACAGAAGCCGGAGGCGCAGATTCTGCTTTTCGGGGCATCACTGGAAACATGGAAACGGCGGCTGAAAAAGATCCGCCGGGGAGAAGCGTCCGTGTCCCGGACGGAGGAAAATGAGACAGAAAATGCGCCGGAAGCAGAAAAAACAGCAGAGCAGAAAGCGGAAGCGAAAAAAGAGCAGACATCGGCGGAACAACCGGCAGAACAAAAAACAGATACTGTAGAAAAACAAATGCCGCAAAGAGACGCAGAAAAGACACAGAAAGCACCGGACCAGACAGAAAAACAGCAGAAGGTGACAGCACAGAAGGAGCAGCCAGAGCAAGAGCAGGAACCGGATGCGCCGAAAAAAAGCATTCTGGAACGGTTTTTCGGAAGGATCGAATATCTTCCGGAAAAACTGCTGAATCTTGTCAGCCGTCTGCTGCAGACAGCTTTCCGGCTGTTGGAACTTCCGTTCCGTCTGCTTGAAAAACTGGAGCAGAAAATCCAGGCAGGCAGACGGTTAAAAAGCAAGTGGGAGAGTGTGAAAAAATTCTTCCGTTCGAAGATGTTCCGTGAGGCACTGCTCCATGCAAAGAAAGAAGTGCTTTATTTCCTGAAGAAAGCAGCACCGAAAAAAGTAACCGGCACAGTCCGGTTCGGATTTGACGATCCGGCACTGACCGGAGAGACACTCGGCATTCTGGGTATGATTTATGGAAAACTGCCGAAAGACCTTTCCGTCCAGCCGGATTTCGAACAGGAAATTCTCTGGGGCGATGTCCGGATGAAAGGAAGTTTTCAGGCTGTGACAGCAGCCGGCATTGCACTTCGATTATTCCGGGATCAGAATCTTCGGAAAACCATACGACATTTCAAACACAAGGAGGCCTAAAAGATGGCAGAAAAGGACAACACATTTCAGAATACTGTAGAAGCACTGTTCCGCGGAATGGACAGCTTTATCACAACAAAGACGGTCGTAGGTGAGGCGATCCACATTGATGATACGATTCTTCTGCCGCTGGTAGACGTTTCCTTCGGCGTGGGAGCGGGTGCATTCGCAGAAAATGCAAAGAACAATGCAGGAGGCGGTATGGGCGGAAAAATTTCTCCGAGCGCCGTTCTTGTCATCAGCAAAAACGGAACGCGTCTGGTCAACATCAAAAACCAGGATGCTGTCACCAAAATCATTGACATGGCTCCGGATCTGATCAGCCGCTTTACCGGCAAAAAGGAAGAGGACGGGTATACCGCAGAGAAAGTAGAGCATATAATAAACCAAGAGGCGGATAAGGAGTAAGCTCGTTTGTGCAGAATTTTAGGTTTTCTGCTGTTCTGGATGGGGGTCGGGCTTCTCATCAGCCTGATGATCCGCAGCTCATTTCTTACGGTTCTTGCGGCCGCTCTGCTGCTGTGCGTGGGATATCATCTGTTCTGCAATACAGGGGAATAGTGAAAGATGCACAAAAAGATCGGAAATGAACTGGCTGATTTGTACAGAGAAATACTTGCAAAATGAAGAAAGCTGCGCTATAATAAGTCCATCTTAAATGAATCAGCCAACTATACTAATATCATAGATCAAGACGAGGGCGTCTTACCAGAACGAAAGTTTCGGTAGGATGCTCTTTTTCTTTTGCTAAGCATATGGATCGTTGGCAGGTTCAGCTTAAGAGACCACGCTATTTTTTTCTCCCTTTTAAAATATAAAAAATAGAGCACAACAGGGCATAAGCGAAAACTTATGTCCTGTTTGCTCTTCCCAGAACTTTTTTTAAAATCTTAATTCTATTTTTGAACAGCAAAAAGCCTTCCCGGACTGGAAAGGCCTTTTAACCATTCAACTTATGCACGCTCTACTTTTCCGGATCTTAAGCAGGAAGTACATACGTACATTTTCTGCGGTACACCGTCAACTTTAACTTTGACAGATTTTACGTTAGATTTCCACATTTTATTGCTTCTTCTATGTGAATGACTTACGTTGTTTCCGAAATGAGCACCCTTCTCACAAATTGCACACTTTGCCATGATTGCACCTCCTTGACATACGTACTTGAGTCAAAACGCATTTTAGACTCACAACATAAGTCATTCTAACAGATCTATACCGGTTTTGCAAGTAAAAAATGAAAAAATTATATGAATTTTGAAGGTTTTTCATTTTAAACTTTCTTTTTTGCGGAAAAGCGGTTATAATGTATCGTAGAGTGGAGTCAGTTATTCCTGTCTCCATGTGTTTTGAATAGTATGATGGAATTGGAGGATACAAGGCATGAAAGGTCGTATGAATACAGGCTTGGGAGAAATCGTAATCAATCCGGATGTAATCGCCCTGTATGCGGGCAGCGTTGCTGTGGAGTGCTTCGGCATTGTCGGAATGGCAGCGGTAAACATGAAAGATGGACTGGTCAAACTTCTGAAAAAAGAGAGTCTGACACACGGAATTAATGTATCGATTTCGGAAAATAAAATTTCCCTGGATTTCCACGTGATTGTTTCTTACGGAGTCAGTATTTCTGCCGTAACAGATAACCTGATCAATAATGTGAAATACAAGGTGGAAGAGTTCACCGGAATGGAAATTGAAAAAATCAACATCCTGGTTGAAGGCGTTCGCGTCATCGACTGATGGTAATAGGAGGAAATGAAGAAAGTGGCTACAAATACAATTGATGCCGGCTTACTGGCAAAAATGTTTCTGGCTGGTGCAAAAAATCTGGAAGTAAAGAAAGAGTGGATCAATGAGCTGAACGTGTTCCCGGTACCGGACGGCGACACAGGTACCAACATGACGCTGACGATCATGTCCGCAGTCAAGGAAGTAAACTCGCTCACAGAAGTGAACATGTACAACCTTTCCAAGGCAATCTCTTCCGGTTCTCTGCGCGGTGCCAGAGGTAACTCAGGCGTTATTCTTTCCCAGCTCCTTCGTGGCTTTACCAAGAAGATCCGCGACTATGAAGAGCTGAATGCAGAGATTCTTGCAGAGGCAATGGAAAAAGCAGTCGAGACTGCATACAAAGCCGTTATGAAGCCAAAAGAAGGTACCATCCTGACCGTGGCAAAGGGAGCAGCAGAGAAAGCAGCAGAGCTTGCACCGGAAAGCGAAGATCTGAACGCATTCATCGAGGACGTTCTCGCGCATGCAGAGTACGTGCTCTCCCAGACACCAGAGATGCTGCCGGTATTAAAAGAGGCAGGCGTTGTGGATTCCGGCGGACAGGGTCTCTTAACCGTACTGCAGGGCGCATATGACGCGTTCCTTGGGAAAGAGATTGATCTGAATTTCGAGATGCCGGAAGCAAAGACAGAATTTGTCAGACCGTCCAAAGAGACAGAAAAAGAAATCAAATTCGGCTACTGCACCGAGTTTATCATTATGCTGGAAAACCCGCTTCCGGATGAAGAGGTTTATGCATTCAAAGATTTCCTGAACGGAATCGGAGATTCGATCGTTCTCGTTGCAGACGACGAGCTGGTTAAGGTACACGTACATACCAACGATCCTGGAAAAGCAATTTCCAAGGCGCTGACGTACGGACAGCTGACCAGAATGAAGATCGACAACATGCGTGAGGAGCATCAGGAGCGCCTGATCAAGAACGCAGAAAAAATCGCAGCACAGCAGGCAGAGGAAGATAAGAAGAGAAAAGAAGCAGCAAAACAGCCGCCGAAGGAGAACGGATTCATCGCCGTGTCCATCGGAGAGGGAATCAAAGAGATCTTCCAGGGACTCGGTGTTGATTACCTGATCGAGGGCGGTCAGACCATGAACCCGAGCACCGAGGATATGCTGACTGCAATTGAGAAGGTCAATGCAAAGAATATCTTTATTCTGCCGAACAACAAAAATATCATCCTCGCAGCAAATCAGGCAAAAGCCATGACTGAGGACAAAAATATCATCGTTGTTCCGACCAAAACCGTTCCGCAGGGCATCACAGCCATGATCAGCTATGTGCCGGAGAAATCTGCAGAAGAGAACGAGGAGGCCATGACAGAGGGCATCCAGATGGTGAAAACCGGTCAGGTAACGTACGCGGTACGTGATACCCACATCGATGAGAAAGAGATCCATCAGGGCGACATCATGGGACTTGGCGATCACGGACTTCTCGCTGTCGGACAGGATATTCTTACCGTTGCAGAAGAAACCATCCGCGCCATGGTCGATGAGGACAGCGAGCTGATCAGCATCTACTACGGTGAAGATATGAGTGAGGAAGATGCCGAAAGCCTTGGCGAAAAAATCGAGCAGGCATATCCGGACTGCGATGTGGAAGTAAACTATGGCGGACAGCCGATTTACTACTGTGTCGTTTCGGTTGAATAAGAGTAAGGAAAGAAAAACATGAATACGGAACCCCTGACAACACTGAAGGGGATCGGTGAAAAAACGGAGAAGCTGTTTGCAAAAGTAGGAATCTACAATTTGCAGCAGCTTCTGCATTATTATCCAAGAGATTATGACTGCTATGCAGAGCCGGTTCCCTTTCGCGAATGCAGACAAGAGGAAAAGAATGCGGTATACGGAAGAATTGTCCACAGTCCGTCGGTAAAAGGAAACCAGAGAAAGAGCGTCGTTGTCCTGGAACTCTACGAGGAGCCGGTGCGGCTGCAGCTTACCTGGTTTAATATGCCGTTTCTGCGGAGCACGCTGAAGAAAGGCAGTGTTTTTATCTTCCGCGGAAAGATACAGGAAAAATCAGGCCGTCTCGTGATGGAGCAGCCGGAAATCTTCACTCCTGCCGCATACCATGAGCTTCTGGCAAGTCTTCAGCCGGTTTATGGGCTGACAGCCGGTCTCACGAACAAGATGGTGAGCAAGGCCGTCGCACAGGTGCTGGAGCGATGCGCACCTGCGCAGGACTATCTGCCGGAGAAAATCCGTGCCCGGTATGAACTCTGTGAAATCAATTATGCCCTCCATGAGGTTCATTTTCCAAAAGACCAGGAGCATCTGGCAACGGCGCGGCGCAGAATTGTGTTCGAAGAGTTTTTTCTCTTCATCCTGTCCCTGCGGCAGTTAAAAGAGCAGACGGAGGGAATTACCAATGCGTTCCCGATCCGCGCCGTCTGGAAGACGGAGGAAGTCATCGAAAATATGCCGTACCGTCTCACGAATGCACAGATGCGCGTGTGGGGCGAACTGGAGCGGGACTTAAAAGGCCATACCCGCATGGCGCGGCTGGTACAGGGAGATGTCGGAAGCGGAAAGACAATTCTGGCGTTCCTTGCAATGATTATGACAGCTGAGAACGGCTACCAGTCGGCGCTGATGGTTCCGACGGAGGTCCTGGCGCGGCAGCATTATGAATCGCTCTGCACTCTGTTGAAAGAAAACAATCTGACGGAATACAATCCCCGCCTTCTGACTGGATCCACGAAAGCAAAAGAACGCCGGGAAATCTATGCCAGTCTGGAAGACGGAAGCTGCAAAATGGTGATCGGCACACATGCACTGATTCAGGAAAAGGTACAGTACAAAAATCTGGCGCTTGTCATCACAGACGAACAGCACCGCTTCGGTGTCCGGCAGAGAACGGCACTTGCTGAAAAAGGGGAACCGCCGAATGTTCTCGTTATGAGTGCAACGCCGATTCCAAGAACCCTGGCTATCATTCTGTACGGAGATCTTTCGATTTCTGTGATTGATGAACTTCCGGCGAAGCGTCTGCCGATCAAAAACTGTGTGGTGGATACGTCTTACCGTCCAAAAGCTTACCGCTTTATCACGCGTCAGGTCGAACTGGGCCGTCAGGCGTATGTGATCTGCCCGATGGTGGAGGAGAGCGAGGGTCTGGAAGCGGAAAACGTCACCGACTATACACAGCTCCTGAAAAAAGAGCTGCCGGGCATCACAGTAGAGATGCTGCACGGACAGATGAGGGCGGCGCAGAAAAACGAGATCATGGAGCGGTTCGCCAGCGGAGAAATCCAGGTACTCGTCTCGACGACAGTCGTGGAGGTCGGTGTCAACGTGCCGAATGCAACGGTGATGATGGTGGAAAATGCCGAACGGTTCGGCCTTGCACAGCTCCATCAGCTCCGCGGACGTGTCGGAAGAGGAGAGCATCAGTCCTACTGTATTTTCATCCGCGGAAACAAAGATCAGGAGACCGCCAAACGTCTGGAAATCCTGAACCATTCGAACGACGGGTTTTATATTGCCTCGGAAGATTTGAAACTGCGCGGCAGCGGCGATCTGCTGGGAACGCGCCAGAGCGGGGATATGGAATTCCAGATGGCAGATATTTTCCGGGATGCCGATATCCTGCAGAAAGCGAGTGAGGCGGCTTCAGAACTGCTTGCCGACGATCCTTATTTTGAAAAACCGGAGCATGAACTGCTGAAAAAGGTAATGAAATCGTATCTTGATCTGGAAAACCACGACATTGGATTGTGAAAAATTACAAAAAAATCCGGCTTTAAAATGCAAAATCGGATAAAAATAACAGCCTGATTGGATAGTATGGAAAATGACTGTACAATTTCGTGGAAAATTCGTGCGAAATCAGATATTACTTGAAATGACAAAAAAATTCATGTATCATAAACAAGGAATCAAAAAATGTGCGGACCGTGAGTGTCAAGCGTTCGCCTGAATGATAGTTCGCAGGACGGCTCTTCCAAAATATACAGGGCCGGTCTAAATGGGAGGAAACAGATATGGTAAAGAAAAAACCAGCTGCCCAGGCTAAGACAGCAGAGAACGAGACAGTAAAAGTAGAGACCAAAGCAGCAGAAAAAACAACCGCAGCAGAGAAAGAAGCTGTAAAAGAAGTTGCAAAAGAAGTTGTAAAGGAAACTGCAGCAGCAGAGGAAGCACCTGCAAAAGCAGAAGAAAAACCGGCAGCAAAAGCTGCAAAAACAACCCGCACAACAGCAAAGAAAACAACGACAAAGAAAGCGGCTGCACCGAAAAAACCAGCAGCAGCGAAAAAGCCGGCAGAGAAAAAAGCACCTGCAAAAGCAGCAAAGAAAGAAGCGGAGCAGGAGATGATTCTGCAGTTCGGCGGAAGAGAAATCAAGGAGAAAGATCTGTACGAGAGAATCCAGCAGATCTGGATCGAAGGATATGGCAAGAAAGCAGAGGAATTAAAGAGCCTGAAGGTTTATGTAAAACCGGAGGAATTTACTGCTTACTACGTAATCAATGATGATGTAACCGGAAGCATTGATCTGTAAGTATTATGTACAGCTCTGCAGGAGCAAGAAAAAAGCGTGAGCTTTTCCGAAAAGAAAAGAGCTCACGCTTTTTGATGCCTGTTCCGGCATCAGGATGTTATACCGGGATGATTAGTACTGGCCAGAAGAACCGCCGGACATCTGGCGTTCCTGCTGCTCAATCATCTTTTTGACCATATAACCTCCGACAGAACCATTCTGTTTGGAAGTCAGGTTACCGTTGTAGCCATCACTGAGCGGCACGCCGAGTTCGCTTGCCACCTCAAATTTGAATTTGTCCAGAGCGCCTTTTGCTTCTGGTACTGCTGCGGTATTCGATGAACGATTCGCCATGTTCATTCCCTCCTTTATCTTTGTGCTTGTTAAAAGCTGCTGTGAAGCAGATCCGGATGTGTTTTTCATCTGTTCTGCTACGGTCATAGTATGTGGAAAGAAAACAAAAATAAACTTCCAGATTCTGTATTTTTTCCGGAAAAGCGGAGAAAGTAAAAGAAGAAGGAAAAATGGAACGGCAGAAAAAATATAAAAACTGTGTAAAAAATTCACAAAAAGAATTGCGTTTTGAAAATAAATTTGTTATAATTGCTGTACATGGTAGTAAAAACAGGAGAAGGGGCGGTTTGCAGTAATGAATATTGGAATCATAGCACACAACAGCAAGAAGAGTCTGATCGAGGATTTCTGTATTGCATACAAGGGAATCCTCATGAAACATGAGGTGTACGCCACCGGAACCACCGGACGGCGGATTGAAGAGGTGACGAACCTTCATGTACACAAATTTCTGCCTGGAAGCGTAGGCGGAGACAAACAGTTTACCGAGATGATTGAACGCGGCGATATGGATATGGTAATTTTCTTTTACAATCCGACGATGATCAATCCGAAAGAGCCGGATGTCTACAAAATTATCCGTACCTGCGACCAGTACAATATCCCGATTGCAACAAATATCGGAACTGCGGAGTCTCTGATTTTGGGACTTGCAAGAGGAGATTTGGACTGGAGAGAGCAGTTGAAAGCCGACTGATCCATCAAACAAAAACAGTAAGGACGAAAATAAGACCAACATGAGAGTAATAGCAGGAAAATGCCGGAGTCTTCCATTAAAGACGGTTCCCGGCAGACAGACCCGGCCGACGACGGACCGGATCAAAGAAACCTTATTTAATATGCTTCAGCCGTATCTGCCGGATGCGCGTTTTCTCGATCTGTTCGCCGGAAGCGGGGCGATCGGAATCGAGGCGTTGAGCCGCGGCGCCGAGCGCGCGTGGTTTGTAGAGCAGAACAAAGCTGCAGCAGACTGTATCCGGCAGAATTTAAAATTTACGAAGCTGGAACAGCAGGCAGTGCTCCTGCCCATGGAAGCGCATGCAGCTCTGCAGTCGCTTCAGGGACAGGAGCCTTTTGGTTGCATTTTTATGGACCCGCCATACGATAAGGGACTGGAAAAGGACGTGCTGTATGCGTTCCGCGACGCCTCTTTTATCGGTGAGGATACCTTAATTATTGTAGAAGCATCGCTGAATACTGATTTCGACTGGGCGGAGGATGCCGGATACGAAATTCTGAAGAAAAAAATCTATAAGACAAATGTCCATGTATTCCTTACCCCGAAAAGCAAACACGAAGGAGTAAAAGAATCATGAAGACAGCCGTATACCCGGGAACTTTTGACCCTGTAACGTATGGTCATCTGGATGTCATTCTGCGTGCATCCAAGCTTTTTGACCGCGTAATCGTGGGAGTTTTACATAATTCCTCAAAATCTCCGTTGTTTTCTGTGGAAGAACGTGTTAATATACTAAAGAAAGCGACCCAGGACATTCCAAATGTCGAAGTCCGTTCTTTCAGCGGGCTCGCTGTTGATTTTGCGAAGGAATGCCAGGCGCATACGATCGTCCGCGGACTCCGCGCGATCACAGACTTTGAATATGAACTGCAGATGGCACAGACGAACCGCGTTCTGGAACCGGAAGTAGATACCACGTTTCTGATTACCTCGCTGGAGTATGCGTACCTCAGCTCCACGGTAGTAAAAGAAGTAGCTGCTTTTGGCGGCGACATTCACAAATTTGTTCCGGATTTTGTGGAAAAAGAAATCCGCGCAAAGTATGCCGCCCGAAATTCAGAAGGAATGCCGCAGGATAAAAGATAAGGAGAATTAAAATGAGCAGCAGAATTGAACAGATCATCGAAGAAATTGAGGAGTATGTAGAGAGCTGTAAATATCAGCCGCTGTCTACCACCAAAATCGTTGTAAATAAAGAAGAATTAGAAGAGCTTCTCCGTGAGCTCCGTCTGAAAACACCGGACGAGATCAAACGGTACCAGAAGATCATCAGCAACAAAGATGCAATTCTGGCAGATGCACAGAACAAGGCAGATGCCATCATTGCAGAGGCACAGGCAAAGGCAAGAGAGATGGTAGAGCAGAGTGAAGTGATGCAGTCAGCATACGCACAGGCAAATGAGACCGTCAACAATGCAAACCAGCAGGCACAGGAAATCCTGGATGCTGCAACCAACGATGCCAACAGCATCCGTCTCGGTGCCATCGGATATACCGATGATATGCTTGCCAACTTAAGCAATATTATGACGACTGCATTAAACGATGCAGGAGAGAAATACAACAGCTTTGTAGAATCCCTGACAAGCTGCTACAATACCGTTGTTCAGAACAGAAGTGAGCTCTCCCCGCAGGGTGCTCCGGAAGAAGAGCAGCCAGAGGAAGAAGTTGTCGTACCGGAATATGATCCGGCATCAGAAGAGGAAAGCGAAGAGGAATAAACCAAGCGTTCCTGCGAAAGCAGCACAGCAGAGCTTCCCGGCAAGATAAGGCCAGAGGGGCAGACCGCTGTTATGGATCATACAGTTTGTCTGGGCAGCGACAGAGAGACCGCCGAAGGCGGCACAGGTAAGGACAGCAGAGACTTTTCCGGCGTAAGGAAGAGAGGACGCGGCAAGCTGTGCGATTCCCGTCGTGATTTCCAGCACGCCGCAGAGCAGGGGCGATGCGGAACCAAACGGATGCAGATCCATCAGAAGTCCGGACAGAATGGAAAACAGGATGATGTATCCGCCAAGCTGTGTAATGATTTCAAATCCGTTCATGATAGAGGTGTCCAGCAGGTTTCCTTTGGAAGTCTGTTTTGACATCTCTTTTTTTTCCACGGAATGTGTCCGATGGGCGGTGTGCCGGTGCAGGCGGAAGCGGCGGAAAACAAGCCGGAACAGAAAACCAGTTAGAAAATTGGAACCGTAGAGCACGCCGAAGACGAACCCGGGATGGATCTGTCCGGAAAATGCAGTTAAGATAACATAGGAAGACAGAAAAGCAGGACTCGGACTACTGCAGAAGGTTAAAAGATAGCACGCTTCGTTCCGGTCAATTTCTTCTGCCTCATAGAGCTGGGCAGTGATGCGCGCTCCCATGGGAAAACCGCAGAAAAGACCGAGAAAAAGTGCATAAAACCCAGCCGGGGAAAGACCGAAAACCGTTTGAAAAAAAACTTCTGCACGGGCAGAGATCCGCCGCGCGGCTCCTGTTTCCAGAAGAAGAGATGTCAGAATCAGAAACGGCAGAAGTGACGGAAGAATGGTATGAAACCAGAGATTGACACCCTCGCAGGCATAGAAAAAAGTCCGCGCGGGAAAGATAAGAAGACAGAAAAAAAGAAGCAGGGAAGAGAGAAATAAAAGTGATTTTTTCATGACGTTCGAACCTCCTCCCGCTTTCTAAAATAGAGTATGACGAAGCTTTGAAAAAAAGAAGATGGGAGAAGAAAAAATGAGCGTATTAGCAGGATTAAAACCGGAACGGGTATTTTATTATTTTGAAGAGCTCTGCCGCATTCCGCACGGCTCCGGAAACACAAAAGAAGTGAGCGACTATCTGGTTCAGTTTGCAAGGGACCATGAATTATCCTGGTATCAGGATGCGTCCAACAACGTGATCATCCGCCGCCCGGCATCGAAGGGATGTGAATTGGCTCCGATCGTGATTCTGCAGGGCCACTGCGATATGGTCTGCGAGAAGAAGCCGGGCAGCAGCCACGATTTTACGAAGGATGGACTTGAGCTTCACATCGACGGCGATGAGATTTATGCCAGGGACACGACGCTTGGCGGAGACGACGGAATTGCCGTTGCCTATATGCTGGCTGTGCTGGAATCGGATGATCTGCAGCTTCCGGCCATCGAGGCACTGATTACGACGGATGAAGAGATCGGACTGCTCGGCGCAGCAGCATTAAACGGGAATGAATTAAAGGGAAGAACACTGTTAAATATGGATTCTGAAGAAGAAGGCATTCTCACCGTATCGTGCGCAGGCGGTATGACAGCCATGATGGATCTGCCGGTGCGCAGAAGCGAAGTGATGGGTGAGCAGATGGAAGTGACGATTTCCGGTCTTGCCGGTGGCCATTCCGGTACGGAAATCCACAAAAACCGTGCCAACTCCAACATTCTGGCGGGCCGTTTCCTGTACGAACTGGCAGGAAAGATGGATTATGCCCTGATCGAGCTGGAGGGCGGCTTAAAAGACAACGCCATTCCGCGGACAACCCGCATGCTTCTTGCCATCGACGGCGGAGAGAAAGAGATCTTAAAAGAGGAAGCATCACGCTTCACCGAAAATCTTTGCAGAGAGTATAGCGGAACAGATGACGGTATTACCGTTACGGTAGAGAAAACAGGCGAGGGCGCTGCACCGGCGCTTCATCCGGTCAGCCTGCAGAAAACCGTCTTTTTCCTGATGAATCTTCCGAACGGGGTACAGAAGATGAGCGGCCAGATCCCGGGACTGGTGGAAACATCCCTGAACCTCGGCATTCTGAAATTAGAGCCGGATCACCTGCATGCGTGTGCGAGTGTGCGGAGCTCCGTGGGAAGTGCAAAAGAAGCCCTTTCCGACAAGCTGGAGTATCTGATCGGTTTCCTGGGCGGTGAGTTCCACGTAGAGGGCGCGTACCCGGCATGGGAGTATAAAGAGGATTCTGCCCTCCGCGATCTGATGGTGGCGGAATATGAAGCCATGTATGGACAGAAACCGGCAGTGGAAGCGATTCATGCCGGACTGGAATGCGGTCTGTTCTATGAAAAGCTTTCCGGCCTTGACTGTGTATCTTTCGGCCCGAACATGAAAGCAATCCACACGACCGAGGAGCGGCTTTCAATTTCCTCCGTGGAGAGAACGTATCAGTACCTGTGCCGCGTTCTGGAGCAGCTTTCGAAACGGCAGGCATAAAAAACTGCCCGTGTCTATTTCAAAAAAGTTTCTGAAAAACAGTCATAAAACAGAAAAGACAGGCATAAAGTAACAGGGTGGGGATTGAATTTCCAAAGCGTTTCCCATCCGATAAGAAAAATGGCTGAAAGCAGGAGCAAAAAAGGAGATTAGGGGACATGGATATACTGTTATGGCATGAGATTCTGGAACCATACGAGCTGGCTGTCAAGGAATTACAGGTGAAATTCCGGCATCTGATCAAGGAGCACCACGGAAAAGGGCTGTACTCACCGATCGAGAGCGTGAGCGGCCGTGTGAAGAGTGTTTCCAGTATTCTGGAAAAAATGCAGAGAAAGGGCATTGCGCCCGAAGAGATGGAGGAGCAGGTGGAGGATATCGCGGGCATCCGCATCATCTGCCAGTTCGTTGAAGATATCGAAAAGGTTGCCGACCTGATCCAGAAGCGGTCGGATATTGAGATTAAGAGCGAGAAAGACTACATCCGCCACATGAAGGACAGCGGTTACCGGAGCTATCACCTCATTGTTTACTATACCGTGGAGACGATGAACGGCCCGAAGCGCATCCAGGTGGAAATCCAGATCCGCACAATGGCGATGGATTTCTGGGCGACGATTGAGCACTCGCTGCAGTACAAATATAAGGCAAACATTCCGGATCACATCCGGGAGCGCTTAAGCGCAGCTGCAAAGGCGATTATTGTGCTGGATAATGAGATGTCCTCTGTGCGGAGTGAGATTATGGATGCACAGAATTCCTCCCAGATGCAGCGGAATCTGATCACGGATATCCTGAATAATATCGAGAATCTTTACAAGGTGACGAACAAACGCGAAGTAGAAAAAATTCAGGATGAGTTTTATCACATCTATGCGCAGAACGATCTGCAGGAGTTAAAACGGTTCCACAAAGAACTGGATCTGATTGCAGAGGGATACCGCGCACAGGCAATTACAGACGAACTTTAGAACAAAAGGGGATAAACGGATATGATCACACTGCCGGAAGCCTTTGAGCAGGAGATGAAACAGCTGCTCGGTGAGGAAGAATATGAGGCATACCGCAAGACATTTGACGAGGCGGTACATAGAGGACTGCGGGTAAACAACGGAAAAATTTCGACAGAAGAGTTTCTTAGGCGGACCGATATTCCGCTTAAGAAGGTTCCGTGGATCCCCAATGGATTTTATTACGATGAAGAGAGCTGCAATCCGGCAAAGGATGCCGATTACTATGCGGGCCTGTATTATCTGCAGGAGCCGAGTGCGATGACACCGGCATCCCGCCTTCCAATTGAGCCGGATGACCGTGTGCTCGATCTCTGTGCGGCACCGGGCGGAAAGGCAACGGAGCTGGGAAGCCGGATCGGTGAGGGCGGCATGCTGCTGGCAAACGATATCAGCAATTCGCGGGCGAAGGCGCTGCTGCGCAACCTGGAAATCCAGGGAGTGGGACGTCTTCTCGTGACGAGCGAGGATCCGGAAAAATTAGTAACCTTGTATCCGGCCTTTTTTGACAAGATCCTTCTTGACGCGCCGTGCTCTGGGGAGGGCATGTTCCGAAAAGAGAGCTCAATGCTGCGCTATTACAGTGAAAATGGGCCGGAGCATTATGTGCCGATCCAGAAAAAACTGATCGAGCAGGCGTATCAGATGCTTGCAGAGGGCGGAGAGCTGCTGTACTCTACCTGTACGTTTTCTGTAAAGGAGAACGAAGAGGTCATCGCAGGGCTGCTGGATGCGCATCCGGATATGGAAGTGCAGGAAATTACCCCGGGTTACGAAGGGTTTGCGCCGGGAGTATCCGTGAATGGCCGCGATCTTTCCCGGTGCGTTCATATTTTCCCGCAGCGGATGGAGGGAGAAGGCCATTTCGTGGCGCTCTTGAAAAAGCAGGGAGAGAGCCGGAAACGGCAGCCGTCCCGACTTTTGGAAACGACAAAGAAGCTGCCGAAAGAGGCGGAAGAGTTTCTTGCTGGCGTGCGCATGAACTGGAAGAATGGTTCGTTTGCCCTTGTGAAAGACCAGCTCTATTTTCTGCCGGAAGGTGTCTGTGCGGCAAAGGGTCTGCGCTATCTGCGGACCGGACTTTCGCTTGGCACCGTAAAGAAAAACCGCTTCGAGCCGTCCCAGGCGCTGGCGGCGTATCTGAAAAAAGAAGAATACGTTTCGTGTTTGACCATTCCCAAAGGAGATGACCGTGTCATGCGCTACTTAAAGGGTGAGACACTCTCGTTTTCCGAGGAAGATTGTCAGGGGAAAAAGGGCTGGGTGCTTGTGTGCCTGGATGATTTCCCACTTGGCTGGGGAAAAATAAACAACGGAACGTTAAAGAATAAATATTATGCAGGATGGCGGATGGTATGAGTAAATTACGACTCGATAAATATCTGGCGGACATGGGTGTGGGAACACGCCAGGAAGTAAAGGCCCTGATCCGGAAGGGACGGGTGGCCGTAGACGGAATTACGGCAAAAGCCCCGGAACTGAAAGTCGACCCGGATGAAGCGCAGGTGACTGTGGACGGAAACAGCATTTCCTATGTGAAAATGGAATACTGGATGCTCCACAAACCGGCGGGTGTCGTCTCTGCGACGGAGGACCGCCGTGACCGGACCGTACTCGATCTTTTAAGTGGTGCGGCAAGAAAAGACCTCTTTCCGGTCGGACGGCTCGACAAGGACACCGAAGGGCTGCTGCTGATTACGAACGACGGAGCCCTTTCCCACCGGCTGCTCTCTCCGAAATCGCATGTCTCGAAAGTGTATGAGGCCGTGATTGACGGAAAAGTGACAGAAGAAGATCGGCAGGCATTTGCCGAAGGGCTCGACATTGGGGACGACAAACCGACACTTCCGGCCGAGCTTACCATTCTGGAAACGACAGAAAAAGAGCCTGGCATTTTTGAAAGCAGGATCCGCATTACCATCTGTGAGGGCCGCTTCCACCAGATCAAGCGCATGTTTGAGAAGGTCGGAAAAACGGTCGTCTATTTGAAACGGCTGTCGATGGGGAGCCTGGAACTTGATCCGGCGCTGCCAAAGGGCAGTGCCCGTCTCCTGACGCAGAAAGAAAAAGCGGCGCTTGGCATAGCGGACGCCGAAACACAGAAAGGAAAGTAAAGCATGCCTTTTTTACCAATTACAAGAGAAGAGATGAAGGAACGGGGAATCGAACAGTTTGACTTTGTCTATGTCATCGGAGATGCCTACGTGGACCATTCCTCGTTCGGACCGGCAATCATCAGCCGTGTGCTCGAGGCGAACGGCTATTCCGTCGGCATCATCTCACAGCCGGACTGGAAGGACGAGAACAGCATTTCGATTTTCGGTGAACCGCGTCTTGGCTTTCTTGTCTCTTCCGGAAATATGGATTCCATGGTCAACCATTATACCGTGGCGAAAAAGCACCGAAAAACAGATGCCTTTACGCCGGGCGGTGTCATGGGAAAACGGCCGGACCGCGCGGTTACCGTGTACGGCAATCTGATTCGGAGAACGTATAAACATACACCGATGATCCTCGGCGGCATCGAGGCATCGCTCCGGCGCCTTTCGCATTACGATTACTGGTCTGACCAGGTGCGCCGCTCCGTCCTTCTCGATTCCGGTGCGGATCTGATTTCGTACGGAATGGGAGAACTTTCGATCGTAGCGATTGCAGATGCACTTGCGGCTGGCATTGACGTTCATGATGTCACCTTTATTCCGGGAACCGTTTATCGGAGCAAAACGCTGGATCACCTGATTGACCCGGTGGTGCTGCCGTCATTCGAGGAGGTGCGGGAGAGCAAGCGGACGTATGCGGAGAGCTTTGCGATTCAGTATAAAAATACCGATGCCATCAATGCGAAGCCGATGGCAGAGC
>OGPK01000604.1_pt1 | contig 35541 bp, 34 predicted proteins | sample 1552921 | NCBI WGS metagenome assembly OGPK01 (sample SAMEA2580264, study PRJEB22360) | human gut metagenome | biome: human gut; feature: human-associated habitat; material: faeces | place: Denmark | collected 2008/2010 | reverse complement strand
TGCCAGGACTGCCAAAAGTACCGGCTGCAGAGAGAATTGATGTAGACGAGACCGGTAAGATTACTGGACTTTTCTAAGAATAAAGTTTCCTATTAAATGGTTTTATGATTGCCTTATAAGGCAGGAAAATTCAGTTTGGAAACTGCTCCCCACCGGGCCACGCTGAAAAGATTGTATTGATGAAAGAGTGTAGACCTGGATTATCGGGCCATGCTGAAAAGAATTGTGGTAATATATAATTATATCATTAGAATGTAAAATAACAGGATATCTTCTCCATACGAGAGAGAAGAGTCCTGTTATTTTTATATACTGCTATATTATTTATAAGAAAGTCTTCCGCTTTGAAACACCAGGAGGATTTTTCAAAGGGAACCACATAAGGCAAAATTTCCGTCAAATATTTTGGCCCAGGGATTGCCAGGGGACTGGCTAAGTCCCATGGCGGGTCAGAGGGCAGTTCCCTCATGTACGAATCGGTTGATATAATGCAGTGCCGCGCCAATAGCCGGAGTATATTGTCCATGTGTGCCGACCAGCAGTTGATCAGCTGTGAGAGTGAATGGGTTATTTTCATTGATCAGATGCAGTAGCATATTGAGATCTTCCGGAACCAGGTAAGGGGCAAGATATCCGCTGATAATGATAGGGCTGTCGATGATCATATTCAGATTTCGCATCGCAAATGCAAGATGTTTAAGATAATCCTGCCAGATTGTATTCAGGTTGTCTGATTTTCCTTCGCGTAGTACATGGAAGAATTCTTTTATGCTCATACCGGCAGCTGCTTCCAGAGAGTTTGCGGAGCAGTAAGTTTCCAGGCAGCCGTGGCTACCACAGTAACAGAGAGGACCATTTGGATCAATACACATGTGTTCTATGGCTCCACTGTGCATGAAGCTTCCCTGGTGAACGTGATGATTCATGATAACAGCACCGCCAAGGTTACGATTCAGAAGAAAAACAACTGCATCGTTGAGATCAAAATGATTCCAGAGTTCCAGATAAGCCGCAGATTTGGAATCGTGTTCCAGATGACATGGATATGGAATTCTGGAAGTAAAATCGGATAATTTCATTTTAGTATTGTGCATGATCGCACCATATGTTACTGCAGAACCATCAGGTGAAATAATACCTTGTGTAGCAATAGAAACACCAAGAATCCGATCACGGTCATAACCATTTTTATCGATGAATTTTTCAATATTCTGTGCGAGTTCTGCATAATATTCTGCCGTATTTTCATAGGGGAGAGCAATTGTATCCATTGCCATTGCCTCGCCATACAGATCAACAGCAGCAAGGTGGAACATGTTTTTCAGAAGGCCGATTCCAATTGCGATTTTTACATCGGTAACGATCTGAATTACCTGAGCTTTGCGGCCGCCAGTGGATTCAAAATAACCATCTCGGCAGATCAGGCCATCCTGTTCAAGTGCATTCAGATTTTGGCTTACTGTAGAAAGTCCCATCTGCAGATCCTGCACAATCTGCAACTTGGAAGTCTGTTTTTCACGATAAATATACTGATAGACTTTTTCACGGTTTATTTTTTTTAAAGTAATAGTGGTTACGCCTTTTTCCTTCATTTTTATGAATCAGCCAGAGGATGATAATTGCCGCTGGCATTTCCTTTCTCCCGATTCAAGAGGGGAATTTTTGTATTTCGGATTGATAAGCTTCATCCGATAATGATCAAAAGTTTTGCTTATATCATAAAACTAAGATTTGAATTTATTTTAGTATACCATAATGAAATACGGAAAAAAAGAGGAGGAGAGGATAGTTTAACGCGGGTCATTGACAAATAGTTGTATTCTGTTTACCATGGACAACAGATACAGAGATTTATCCAGTAGATATTCAAATAAAATGTGGATAAACATTTGAACGGGGAGGCCTGAAAATGAAGATAACAGAGCGATTGAATGTTCTTCGAGAGTTAATGAAAGAAAAAAAGATAGATGCATATCTGGTGCCAACGGATGATTTTCATGGATCTGAATATGTGGGTGATTACTTTAAATGTAGAAAATATATCACAGGTTTTACAGGATCAGCGGGAACAGCTGTGATTATGCAGGACATGGCTGGGTTGTGGACCGATGGCAGATACTTTCTTCAGGCGGCAGATCAGCTTCGTGGCAGTACGATTGAACTGTTCAGATCGGGTGAGCCGGGAGTACCGACGGTACATCAGTTTCTGGTAGAAAAGCTGGAAAAAAGTATGTGTCTGGGCTTTGATGGACGTACAGTCAGTGCAAAAGAAGCAGAAGAATTGGAGAAACTCCTGGAAGAAAAAAATATCACATTTGCTGTAAATGAGGATCTGATCGGAGAAATCTGGAGAGAACGTCCGGCACTTTCCTGTGAGCCGGTTATGGAGCTGGATGTGAAATGGGCGGGCGAATCAAGAAAGGATAAAATTGCAGGGATTCGAGAGCAGATGAAGGCAAAAAAGGCGAATATTTTTATTCTTACTTCACTTGATGATATCGCCTGGTTACTGAACATTCGTGGTAATGATATTCATTGTTGCCCGGTTGTTCTTTCTTATTTGATCATGACGGATACCGAGGTTCGATTATATGCAAACGCAGCTGCTTTTTCGGAAGAAATCTGTACAAATCTGGCAGATGATGGAGTAAAAATCTATCCGTATGAGGATGTCTATTCTTATGTTCAGACAATCTCAGAGGATAAAAAAATCCTGCTTTCCAAAGACAATGTCAACAGCCGTCTGGTAAGTAATATTCCATGTAATGTGACGATTGTGGATGAGCCAAATCTGACACTTCTTCCGAAGGCAGTCAAAAATCAGACAGAGATGGACAACGAAAGAACTGCACATATCAAAGATGGTGTTGCAGTTACAAAATTCATTCGCTGGATGAAAACAAATGTGGCAAAAGAGAGGATTACAGAACTCGGCGCAGCAGAGAAATTATATCAGTTTCGCAGTGAGCAGGAGCATTTTATTGGAGATAGTTTTGATCCGATCATTGCCTATGGAAAGCATGCGGCAATTGTTCATTACAGTGCAACAGAGGAGACTGATATTCCATTAGAGGCCAGAGGGATGGTACTTGCAGATACTGGCGGACACTATCTGGAAGGTACGACCGATATCACAAGAACGATCGTATTGGGAACGGTCACAGAGAAAGAGAAGAAATATTTTACTGCAGTTCTGCGTGGAAATCTGAATCTCGCAGCTGCGAAATTTAAATACGGATGCACCGGATTAAACCTTGATTACCTTGCCAGAGGTCCGCTTTGGGAACTTGGCGAAGATTATAATCATGGTACCGGACATGGGGTAGGATATCTTCTGAATGTGCATGAAGGGCCTAACAGTTTCCGATGGAAAAATCTTCCGGGAAATCCGGCACCGGTGTTGGAAGAAGGTATGATTACATCCGATGAACCAGGATATTATCTGGAGAATGAATTTGGCATCCGTCATGAAAATCTTGTTTTATGTAAGAAGGCAGAAAAAACTCCTTTCGGGCAGTTTATGTGTTTTGAGTCACTGACTATGGTACCGTTTGACCTGGATGGAGTTGATCCGGAACAGATGCCGGACCGTGAACGAAAACTGCTGAACGAATATCACAAAAAAGTCTATGTTACCATAGCACCATATCTAGATGAGGAAGAAAAAGAATGGCTGAGACAGGCAACCAGAGAGATCTGACAAAGGGTGAAAAAACAAAATATCGACTGGCGAGAGCAATGAAAGAATGCATGAAAACGACGTCCGTAGAGAATATTACAGTCAAACAGATCACAGAGAAATGTGAACTTACCAGACAGACGTTTTACAGGAATTTTCTGGATAAATATGATCTGATCAACTGGTATTTTGATAAGCTGCTGGCAAAGTCTTTTGAGCATATGGGTCAGGGAAAAACCGTCTATGATGCACTGGTTAAAAAATTTACTTATATACAGGAGGAACAGAAATTCTTTTCAGCAGCATTTCGTTATGATGAGCAGAATTCTCTGCGACAGCATGATTTTGAGTTGATTCTGGCTTTTTATGAAAAGCTGATTTGTGAAAAAACTGGCAAATTTCCAGAGGAAAATGTTCTATTTCTTCTGGAAATGTACTGTAACAGTTCTATTTACATGACTGTCAAATGGGTGACAGGGGAGGTGACATGTACACCGGAAGAGCTTGCGGAAAGACTTGTGGACGGTATGCCGGGGAAACTTGCAGAAGTATTTACAGGTCTTGAAATTCTGAATTGATAAGTGCTAAAATGCTGGAAATAAAGGAAATATGGACTATATATGTTTTCCGGCTAAAAATCATCTGGTGATTTTTACTGAATATAAATATCAAAAATTGGAACAAATCACGAAAGTTACAGAAAACGTTACACATGACGAATTCTGTAACTTTCTTTTTTATTAAAACATTGTTAATATAATAACAACTTGAAAGAAAAAACTGTGAGGAATTGATAAAAAGATACTCACGATTAATGTAGAAAGGGATGTATTTATCATGGCAAACAGAATTAATTTAAATGGAACGTCTTATCACGGAGCAGGAGCAATTGCTGAGATTGCAAATGAAGCAAAAGCTCATGCATTCAAGAAAGCATTTGTATGTTCTGACCCGGATCTGATTAAATTTAATGTAACAAGCAAAGTAACAGATGTTCTTGCAAAAGAAGGTCTGGAATACGAAATTTATTCTGATATCAAAGCAAATCCGACTATCCAGAATGTGCAGAATGGTGTAGCTGCATTCAAGAAATCCGGAGCAGATTATATTATCGCAATTGGTGGTGGTTCTTCTATGGACACCGCGAAAGCAATCGGTATCATCATCGCAAATCCGGAATTTGAAGATGTAAGAAGTCTGGAAGGTACAGCACCGACAAAGAAACCTTGTGTGCCGATCATTGCAGTTCCGACAACAGCAGGTACAGCAGCAGAAGTAACAATTAACTACGTTATCACAGATGTAGAAAAGAAACGTAAATTTGTATGTGTTGACCCGCATGACATGCCGATCATTGCAGTTGTAGATCCGGAAATGATGTCTTCTATGCCTAAGGGACTGACTGCTTCTACAGGTATGGATGCCCTGACTCATGCAATTGAAGGATATACTACAAAAGCTGCATGGGAAATGACAGATATGTTCCATCTGAAAGCAATCGAACTGATCCCCAATTCTCTTCGTGGAGCTGTTGCAAATACCAAAGAAGGTCGTGAGGGAATGGCTCTTGGACAGTATATCGCAGGCATGGGCTTCTCAAATGTAGGTCTTGGAATTGCACACTCCATGGCACATACTCTGGGCGCTGTTTATGATACACCACATGGTGTTGCCTGCGCTATGATGCTTCCGATCGTTATGGAATACAACCAGGAATGTACTGGTGAAAAATACCGTGAGATCGCACGTGCAATGGGTGTGAAAGATGTAGATTCCATGACACAGGATGAGTACAGAAAAGCAGCAATCGATGCAGTGAGAAAACTTTCTGTTGATGTTGGAATTCCGACAAAACTGGAAGCGATCAAAGAAGAAGATCTTCAGTTCCTGGCAGAATCTGCTCATGCAGATGCATGCGCACCGGGAAATCCGAAGGATGCAAGTGTAGAAGATCTGAAGGATCTGTTTAGAAAGATTATGTAATTTAAAAAAATTTAATCGTATGGGGAATCCTTTGAAAATTTCTCCTGGTGTTTCAGGAAGGGAGATTTTCGTGTGAAGGATTCCTCTTTTTGTCTTTGGGATTCTTGAGTTCTGGCTGTGTAATGGGGGAGGATTGTTCTGTTGTATGCCATACTATGGGTAAACGAAAGATTGGATGACCACAGTAGAAGTAAATATATTCCATGCAGGATACGACACGAACCTCGTACCTATCCATGCTTTTGGCAAAATAAAATATGTAAATTTGCGTCCCTTTTGGCGTTTCTGGCGTCTAATAAGTAGAAGCACATAAATGAAAGCTTTTACACAACATTTCCTGATGACCGGTCAGAGACAGGAGAATGGAGAAATCAATGAACAATGAATTTTTGATACGAAGGGCAAAGAAAGGCGACAAAGATGCCTTCTGCAGGCTGATGGATGAGCATTTGCAGTGCATGTATAAGATGGCATCTGCATATCTCAAAAACGATGAAGATGTTGCCGATGCGATCCAGGATACCATTCTTTCCTGCTATGAAAACCTGAGAAGTCTGAAGCAGAACAGATATTTCAAGACCTGGATGCTTCGGATTCTGATCAATAAATGTAAGGATATTCTGAAGCAGAAGAAACAGGTCACCTACATGGACCAGATGCCGGAGACTCCTTTTTACGAGGAAGAATATGCTGCAAAAGAGTGGGCACAGATGCTGGAACCGCTGGATAATAAATATCGTCTGGTGATCCTTCTGTACTATATGGAAGGGTTCAATATCCGGGAGATCAGTGACATCCTGGATATGAAAGAAAGCACTGTGAAATCGCGTCTTCAGAGAGGCAGAAAACAGGTTGCAGAATTGTATGAATATAAGGTCAGGGAGGGACGTGCCTAATGATGAGTCTTAATGATAATGAAAAGGATTTTCAGAAAAAACTTCAGGAAGAAACAGAAATACCGGTGATTGTACATGAGCGCGTGAATCAGGCATATCGTCTGATCGAAAATAACACTGCTGTGCAGAAAAGGGCGCCAAAAGAACCTTATCACTGGATGAAGCTCGGAGGAAGAATTGCAGGGGGAATGGCGGCAGTGCTTGCAGTCGGATTTATATTCTGTGCGGTGAATCCAGTCATGGCCAAAAATCTTCCGGTGGTTGGAGGACTCTTTGAAATGCTGCAGGATAATGTGAGCTTTTTCGGTGATTTTTCGGAGCATGCAACGATGTTGGAAGCCGTTGATACAACTGAGGCAGAAGGAACCGTGGCAGACCCTGAGTCAGACATAGAAGGAAATTCACCGGAAGATACTGAGGCGGGACAGGATATGACAAAAAAAGACACTGCATATACCAAGACGGCAGACAATCTGACGATCACATGCTCAGAAGTATACGCGAACAGTCAGGCGGTCTATATAACTATGCAGTTTAAGAGTGATAATCCATTTCCGAAGACAGAAACTTTGGCTGAAAGTGGAACACCGGTCATTGATCTGGATATGACTGGCGGTGTGGACTTTAATTCAGAAGCTAGTCCGGTGATCGACGGCCAGGTGGAAGGACAGTTTCTGGATGACAACACCTATGCATGCATTTTTCGTTATGATCTTGCTCAGGCGGCAAAAGACTATACGGAATATAATGAGAAATACGATGAAATGACACAGCAGGTACTGGATGAGATGGGAATTACAATGGATGATATGGATGATGAGACAGATGAAGGGTATGCGCTGCTGGAAGAATTTATCAATAAAGTGTCTGAGCGTGGTGGAGCATATCAGAAGTACATTAAAGAAATTGATATTCCAGATACCTTTAACCTGCATCTGGATATTACGAAGGTAAGAGGACTGGAAGCAAACTATCAGTGGTCAGAAGAGGATGAGAAAAAATATGGAACGGATGCTGGCTACTACAAATATGAAGGTGACTGGAGTTTCGATATCCCGGTTACGGTAGATGATTCCCAGACAGAAGTAATGGAACTCAACGATACAAACGATGAAGGTATTGGATTCAAATCTGTAATCCGTACACCATATGAGCTGACCGTAAATGAGCTTTATGAGGATGGCTCTGACAGTGACTGCTTTATGGTTGCACTTGATGCCAACGGAAATAAACTTCCATATAATGATTCAACTGGAAACTGCAATAATTTTACAATCCAGGACAGAGATATTTCCACCGTTGACATCTACATTCTGGATTATACTCAATACATGGATGAGCTGAAGGGACCGGATAATTACAACAATAACGAAAACAAACCGGAAGGTCAGAAATGGAGTGATCTTCTTGACCAGTATGCAAAATATCACAAGACCCTGCATTTTGACTGAATATAGTGTGTCAGATGTAACTGTCAGATAATATTATAGAATGAATGAAATAATAAGATAGTATTTTACTTTTGGGGTGGAAACGGGTATCATATGGGTAACAACGTTTTCACCCAAGGAGGAGATTATCATGAAGATAGGTTTTATCGGTTGTGGAAATATGGCAACAGCCATGTTAAAGGGAATTCTGAAAAGTGGAGAAGTGGCAGCGACAGATATGATCGCTTCTGCAAAATCAGATAAGACACGTAAAAAGATCGAGCAGGAACTTGGCATTCAGAAGGCAGATACTAACGCACAGGTTGTGGATTTTGCGGATGTAGTTTTTCTGGCAGTGAAGCCACAGTTTCTGGAAGGTGTTCTGAATGAAATTAAAGACAGTGTAAAAGAGGAACAGATTTTTATCTCTATTGCACCGGGTAAAACATTACAGTGGCTTGGGGAACATCTGGGAGAAAAAACAAAAGTTATCCGTACTATGCCAAATACTCCGGCAATGGTTGGTGAGGGAATGACAGCGCTTTGTGTAAATGAGCTGGTCACAGAAAAAGAAACTGAACTTGCCGTAAAACTTTGTGATACCTTCGGAAAGACAGAAGTGATTCCGGAACATCTGATGGATGCGGTTGTAGGTGTTTCCGGAAGCTCTCCGGCATATGTGTTTATGTTTCTTGAAGCAATGGCAGATGCAGCAGTTGCAGACGGAATGCCGAGAGCCCAGGCATACAAATTTGCGGCACAGTCCGTGCTCGGAAGTGCAAAACTGATGCTTGAGACAGGGAAACATCCGGGTGAACTCAAAGATATGGTCTGCTCTCCGGCAGGAACGACAATTCAGGCAGTGCGTGTTCTGGAAGAAAAAGGTCTGCGCAGTGCAGTGATCGAGGCTCAGACTGCATGTGTGAAAAAAGCAAAAGGAATGTAAAATAAAATTTAAAATGACAGGCAGCCGCAAGGCTGCTTTTTCTGTTATAATAACAAAATACGAGGAGATAGTGCTTATGAAAAAAGAATATCTGTATGCAGGAACTTCAGTTTTATGTTTTGGAACAGTGGCTACCGTTTCGAAACTTCTTATGAATCAATTGGATGCATTATATGTACTTGCTTTTTCATTTCTGTTTGCAACACTTTTTCTTGGCGTGTATAACTGGAAAAAGGGATTTTTGTGTGAAGTAAAAAAACTTACGGCAAGAATCTGGATCCGGATGATACTGATAGGATCGCTGGGCGTGTTTTTTTATAATTATTTTCTGCTTCTTGGGACAGCACGTCTCAAAGCACAGACAGCATTTGTGATAAATGAACTCTGGCCAGCGCTGATCATTCTTTTTTCCTGCTGGATTCTGAAAGAAAAGATGAATCCGGGAAAAGCAGCTGCTGTTATTTTTTCTTTTCTTGGAATTCTGGTTGTTACAACAGACGGAAATCTGGCGGAATTTTCGCTGGGAGATTCCAGAGGTGTTTTTTATGCACTGATGGCGGCAGTGTGTTATGGCATGTACTGTACTTTAAATAAAAAAGAAATTTATGATAAGAATCTCAGTGTTATGATTTCCTATGCTGCAGGAACAATAACCGCATTTATACTTGTTCTCATACAGGGAAAGCTGACCATACCAACAGGAAGTCAGGCAGCGGGAATGCTCTGGAATGGAATTATATGTAATGCACTTCCATATCTTACATGGGCGTTGGCTCTTGATCTGGGAAATACAGCGGTGATTGCCAATCTGGCATATTTGACTCCGTTTGTGTCGCTGATTCTGACACATTTTGTTCTGGGAGAAAAGATTACCGTGTTTTCTGTTCTGGGTCTGGTACTGATCGTGACAGGCATTATTATACAGATGATAGTAAATAAAAAAATGGAGGCATCAGAGATATGATATATACGGTGACGTTTAATCCTTCTCTGGATTATATAGTAGGCGTTGATGAATTTAAAACAGGAAAAGTAAACAGAACAGCAGAGGAACTTATTTTGCCCGGAGGAAAGGGAATCAATGTGTCAATCGTACTTAAAAACCTGGGAATGGAAAGTATCCCACTTGGTTTTGCCGGTGGATTTACAGGAGAAGAGATTCACAGACTGCTGAAAGAGCGGAAGGTAGAAGAGCAGTTTGTGCGGGTAAAGAAAGGAATCTCAAGAATCAATGTGAAGCTCCGATCATTGGAGAATATGCCAGATGGTGAAAAAACTGTATCAGAGGAATCTGAAATAAATGGTATGGGACCGGAAATCAGTGGAGAAGAACTGGAAATTTTTTATCAGCAGCTGGATGCTCTGCAAAAAGGGGACATCCTTGTTCTTGCCGGAAGTATTCCGACGGTTCTTCCATCTACGATCTACCGTGATATTATGAAACGTTTGCAGAAGCGAGAAGTTATGATCGTTGTGGATGCAACCAAAAATCTGCTGGTAAATGTACTGGAGTATCATCCGTTTCTGATCAAGCCAAATAATTATGAGCTTGGAGAAATTTTTGGTGTTACGTTGAGCACAAAAGAAGACGTTATTCTTTATGCAAAAAAACTGCAGGAAATGGGCGCTGCAAATGTACTGGTCTCTATGGCGGGAGATGGGGCAGTTCTTGTGGCGGAAGATGGATCCACTTACAAAAGTGAAGCACCGGAAGGTAAGGTAAAGAATTCTGTTGGTGCAGGAGATTCCATGGTAGCCGGATTTTTATATGGATATTTGAAGTCTGGTATATATGAAGATGCTTTTTATTATGGAGTCTGTACTGGAAGTGCAAGTGCTTTTTCAGAGAATCTTGCAACACGAGAAGAAGTGGATACACTGTTGAGGAATATAAAAAACAGAGCATAAATTAATTCAAGTCGAACAAAAAAAGAAATCTCCGTGTATGAAAAGGGAAAGAGAGGATTCATGCACGGAGATTCTTTTATCGAAACTCAGAAGTTAATTCAAAGATTAGTTACGGTTCAGACATTGTGACGATATTCATAAGGAAGAACTTTTGTCTGGTTAAAGCTCGGGCAGTCACGCACCCATTCCAGAGATTCTTTGATAATCGCTGTCTGCATTGGAATGTTGTTTGTTCAACCATTATTTCTACAAATGGCAGTGATTATGTAAATATTTATAAATATTCACTGGATGATGTCAAAACCGGGATAGCCAAATGTAACGATACATATGAGGCCTGCTACCAGACAATTTATTCAGAGGGAAACAGTCTGTATATGGCAGTAGGATATGCAAAAGATGCAGATGATATCGGTGACGTCAGAAAATTTGTAGAGTATATTTCTTATCCGGGAAATCCGTCTCTTACGAGAGAGGCTGAAGAAAATGCAGCAGGAAATTCTGATAAGTCAGAGTCCGGTACTTCCAGCAAGAAGTCCGGAGGAGAGACAAACTCCTCTGATTCTGATACAGAAGAAAACGCTTCTGCAAGTTCATCAGACAGCAGTGATGATTCAGATATCCGTACTACTTCACCGATGACATTAGTTGACAGCGAGGGGAATACAATTGAAATCAATTATATAATGGTGTTGGCTATACCGATAACGGCGATGGCACCTGGACCGATGAGAATGGGAATAGTTATACGGAGTAAAGTCTGCTATGCATGATAAAAAGATAGTATTTTACTTTTGAGGTGGAAACGGGTATCATATGGGTAACAACTTTTTCACCCAAAAAGGAGGATTATCATGAGCAAAGTAGTAGATATTACTGGAGCTTCTTCAAAGGACGCCAGATTGAAAAGAATTATAGCTTCTCTGGAAGAAATAAAAGATACTCTTGTGGATGTGATTGATGCATATGAAGCAGAAGATGAGAGCAGTGACAAACTGGATCTTCTGACAGAGGCACTGGATGCACTGGAGGATGCGAATGACGCACTGAATGATGCATCCGATGAAGCCTGACACGGAGAGAAAAATATGGCATCAGAAAGAGCAGACGAGCTTTACAGAGCATTGATTGAAAGAAGATATCCGAAGGAACTATGTTCAGAAATTGCCTACAAGTATCTGAATACGGATTACACAGCAACGCGCATGCTGGGGTATCTGTACAGGATGACAGAGCCACCCGCAGTTGAGGTAGTGGTGGATGAAATGATTGCAATTTTGAGTGACAGGGAGCAGCTTATAAAGAAAAAAGAATCAGAACATGCCCAGGCTGTGATCAGTAAGATGTACAGGGACGGGCTGTAGATATCATAAAATGAGCAAAACATATATTGACACATTTTAAAGAAATAGTTATAATCCAAAACGTTAGGATTATAACTATTTTGCGTTAAACATAAAAAGAAAGGAACGTGAGACGTGGACACATCATTGCATTACCTGACCATGGCGAATCATCTGTTAATTCAGAAGCGTATTCTGGAAAAAGTAAAGGAGTCAGGGCTTACACTGGGACAGCCGAAGGTTCTGGATTATCTTAAAAGTCATGATGGAGCAAGTCAGAAGGAAATTGCAGCAGGATGTTTTATTGAAGCGGGATCGCTGACTTCAATACTGAACCGTATGGAGGAAAAAGGTCTGATTGAGCGACGTATGCTCAATGGAAACAGAAGGACTTTTCACATTTTTATGACAGAATCCGGCAGGAAGAGCCAGAAGCTTGTCGAGGCTGCTTTTGTGGAAATTGAGGAGAATGCATGGAAAGATATTTCTTCAGAAGAAGCAGAGACATTTATGAAGATTTATCATAAAATTTATTACAATCTGTCTGAGACAGGCTGCGAGGAAACAGGGAAAGAAGGAAAGTAACAAATGAACAAATTAAAAAGATACGTAATATTTCTGATCGGTCTGTTTGTGAACTCACTTGGTGTCAGCCTGATTACGAAAGCAAGTCTGGGAACATCACCGATCTCATCCATTCCGTATGTGCTGAGTTTGAGTTTTCCATTTACACTTGGTAATTTTACGATTTTTTTCAGCGTATTTCTGATCTTACTGCAGTTACTGATTCTGCGTAAGAATTTTAAACTGGAACATGTTCTGCAGATACCGGTATCGATTGTTTTCGGATATTTCATCGACCTGACGATGCTTTTGTTTACATGGGTAAATCCGCAGAACTATGTCATGAAAATTGTGTATCTTCTGATCGGATGTCTGATCCTTGGAATTGGTGTGTATATGGAAGTTCTGGCAGATGTCGTCATGCTGCCAGGAGAATCATTTGTCCGTGCGATCGTTCTGACATGGAAAACCAACTTCGGAACAACAAAAATCTGCTTCGATGTGTCTATGGCAGTGATTGCGGCAATCCTGTCTTTGGGCTTTGCCGGACACCTCAATGGTGTTCGAGAAGGCACAGTCATTGCAGCACTTCTGGTCGGATTTATCGCAAGGGTTCTGGGCAAGAAACTTGCGTTTGTAAAACCTGACATTTAATCTGAAAACGGAGATGGGAGTCTTTTTGTTTGTAGAAGGAGAAATCGATACACCTTATTGCAGGATTAAAAGTGCTTGGAAGTGGAAAATATTCATTTTTATTGTGAAAAAATTTATTTTTGTGTAGGAACGGAGGATTTCTAAAATGTCTGAATTGACTGAGAACAGTCATTTACAAAGTAACATAACAATGCCTGTGATAAGAGGGGAAATTGCACTGATAGTAATTATACTGATCAATAGTCTGGGAGTAGTACTTATGCTCTATTCTGGGTCAGGGATTTCTGCAATATCCAGTGTGCCGTATGCGTTTTCACTGGTGTTTCCAAAGATTTCTCTTGGAACCTGGACCTATATTTTTCAGGGACTTTTAGTATTATCACTGATGATCATGCGAAAGAAATTCGTTGCACCGTATCTTTTCAGTTTCTTAGTGGGATTTGCATTCAGTGAGATGCTGGATATACATGAAATGTGGATTAACGCCTTGCCGACAGCTTTGGGATACAGAGTAGTTTATTTTGTAATCAGTTATCTTCTGATATGTTTTGGAATCGCACTTTCCAACCGCTGTGGTCTGCCAATTATTCCGACAGATCTTTTCCCGAGAGAACTGGCAGATATCACAAAGATAAAATATTCCAAGATAAAGATTGGATTTGATGTCACCTGTCTGGCAATAACAGCACTGATGACCTGTATCATCCTCGGACATTTGGACGGACTCGGAATCGGTACGATTCTTGCTGCATTTACGATGGGAAAAGTAATTGGAATGATCGGAGATCAGATGGATCGTCATGTAAGATTTGAGTCATTTATGACAAAGAAAACAGCGTAAAAAGATAAAGACCTGAAATTCAGAGTCCGTAAAATAAGACGGAAAACTGAATTTGGGCCTTTTTTATTTAGAAATTATATTCAGATGACTGTGTTCCCTGTGTTATCGTTTTCGTAAGCGGAATATATACATGAGGATACCAGCTATGACCATGACCGGGATCAGAACACTCAGCACCGTACACAAAAGCACAATCACGATTGCAGCAATCAGGATAACGGCAAGCTTGCCATACCAGGTACTAAGATCGATGTGAAAACTACGGCTCTTTACTTTTTTACTGCCGGAGCTGCTGTTGTCATATTCATAAGAATTGTCTGTGTATGGTTCAGAATAGCTTCCTGTAGTCTGTGGATTACCGGAAGCGGTTGAATCAGTATCTAAAAGAGTACGTGCGATCAGATGAGGATCGCCGAGTTCATTTAAAATATTGTCTTCACTGCGTCCTTTACGCTGTTCTTCTTCAATATAATTGCGATAATATTGTACATGGGCGGCAACATTTCCCTCCGGCATCTGCCCGGAAAGCTGTTCATATAAAATGTCAAGAAATTCTTTTTTGTTCATAACAAATCTCCATAAAAGCAAATTCATTGCCTCTGACAGAGGCTTAATTATCAGAATGGCAACATTTTACCACACATAATGAGAAAGGAATAGAGATTGAAATATTAAATTTTCATAAAGGGATGTAAAGTGTTTCTGAAATAAAATGCTGGTATTCTATTTTATACATAGGAACAAAAACTTGTCTAAAAAAAATGAAACTGGTATAGTATACATTAGAACTTTTGCACAAATACGCGACAGAACAAATGGGGTGGAGAGATGTTAAAGATTTTTCTGGCAGAAGATGAGGTTGTAGTCCGTGAGACGATCAAACGAATGATCCCGTGGGAGGAACTTGGCTTTGAGCTGGTAGGAGAAGCGGCAGATGGTGAGATGGCATTGCCGTTGTTGCTCAGACAGCAGCCGGACCTTTTGATCACGGATATCAAGATGCCATTTATGGATGGTCTAACGCTGGCACGTCTGGCCAAAAAGGAAATACCGGGGCTGAAGGTTGTGATCTTAAGTGGATATGATGACTTTAATTATGCAAAACAGGCGATAGGAATTGGGGTGGAGGATTATCTCCTGAAACCGATCACAAAGAATGCTTTGATTGAACGGCTTTCAGAAATCCGCAGCCGCTATGAACATGAAAAAACACAGAAAGAATATTACGAAAAATTCCAGAGAGAGATGCAGGCTTATGAGAAGAATATCAGCCGCGATTTTTTTGAGGCATTGGTCGGCGGTTCCATGGACATGATGGAGGTCTATAAAAGAGCAGAAAAGCTTGGTCTGGATATTGTTGCAGAGGCTTACAATGTTCTGATCTTTACGATGAACTGTGATGAGGATTTTTCCGGACAGAGAGATGAATATTCTTCGTGGGAAGCAGAGTCACTGGAACTTCTGGAAAACTTTTTTGCCGGTCATTCATCGGCCATGCTGTTTCGAAGTAATATTTTCTCCTATGGTGTACTTCTTAAGGGACAGAGAGAAACTATTGAAGAAAATACAAGAGCGTGTGTGGATGAGATCCGTAAGATTCTGAGCAGGCAGGATGGAAGAAGGGAATGGTTCCTTGCAGTTGGTCAGTCTGTGGAGCGTCTGAGTCAGATACAAAAGAGCTATCATACGGCATCAAGAGCCTTTTCGCAGAGATATCTGTATGATGAAAATATTCTTTACTATGATGAGATGGAAACTATGGAGCATCCTGGTGGACAGGCGGAGACTGAAGATAATGCCTATCTGCAGAAAGTGGATGTGAATGCCCTGAATCCGGCAATCCTTCAGAAATTTTTGAGCAATGGTCTTCAGGAAGAGACAGAAAACTTTGTAAAAGACTATTTTTATGCAATCGGTCAGGAGCCGATGGAATCACTGGTATTTCGAAATTATGTTATTCTGAATGTTCGGTTTTCTGTTATTTCATTCATTAAAGGGCTGGGATGTGATACGAATGAAATGGAATCTGCAGATACAGAAGAAGTACTTGCAGAGAGTGGAAAGAATATGGAAAGTGCAATTGCTTATGCGAAAAAAATGATCTCACAGGCAATCGAGATCCGTGACCAGAATTCCGGAAACAAAAACCGCAGTATTTTAAAAACCGCGGTGGACTTTATTGACAGCCATTATATGGATGAAGAGATTTCACTAAATACGGTTGCCAATGTTGCAAATGTCAGCTCTAATCATTTCAGCGCTCTGTTCAGCCAGAATATGGGACAGACTTTTATTGAGTATCTGACCACACTGCGTATGAATAAAGCAAAAGAGCTTCTGCGTTGCACAGGTATGCGTTCCAGTGAGATCGCAGGAGAAATCGGATATAAAGATGCACATTATTTCAGCTATCTTTTTAAGAAAACACAGGGTATGACTCCGAGTGATTACCGTAAGGCACGGGAGGATAAGGAATGAGCAGGGCGGTAAAGAGCATAAAAAAACAGATGGGGCTGAAAAAAAAGATGAATCGTCTGCTTTTCAGCACAATGATCCCAATGGCATGTCTGTTGATCATACTTCTGGTTATTTTCTGGCAGTATGCCGGACAGTATAACAAGCTGTCAGAGAATCTGGCGGTCAGCAGTAAATTCAACCTGAGCTTCAAGGATGAACTGGATCTGGAAATGTATTATCTGGCAATCGGATCAAAAGAAGCCAGTGAACTGGATGACGTTGTGGGACAGGTAGAGGATGCACAGGAGATTATGGAAAAACTGCGCAAAAATACGTACCATGCCAGTGGCGTCAAATGTCTGAACAGTCTGGATGCGTATCTGGATAATCTGAAAAAGAGAATGCTCCAGCTGATGGAGATCAAGGAATATGATAAACGAATGGAATTTATGGACAGTAACATTCGTATTATCACAGGTCTGATCATGCAGGAGATGCAGAATTATATTTATAATGAATCCATGTATCTTGTGAAGGTCGAGACGAATCTTACCCACAGAGTTAAGATCCTGATATCGGGAATGGCGGTATTATTACTTGCAACGCTGGGAATTCTGATGCGAAGATCGTTCCGTCTAACTGGTGGGATCATCCAACCGGTAACCGAGATGCGAGATAAGGTGAAGAAAGTAGGAAAGGGAAATTTCGATGTTCTTCCGGTGTCTGCGGAGATTATAGAGATTGAGGAACTGGACCAAGGAATCAACAAGATGGCACACAGGATCAGTGGACTTCTGGAAAATGTCCGGCAGGAAAAGGAGATGCAGCATCTGACAGAACTGCAGTTGATCCAGGCACAGGTGAATCCGCATTTCTTATATAATACACTGGATACAATCGTCTGGCTGATCGAAGGTGGTATGACGGATGATGCAGTGGAGATGATTTCCAGCCTTTCTATTTTCTTCCGTACATCGCTTTCTAAAGGAAATGACATCATTCCTCTTTCAGAAGAGAAACGACACACTTTGAGCTATCTGGAGATTCAGCAGTTCCGCTATCGCGATATTCTGGAGTTTGAGTTATCCATACCAAAAGAACTTGATGGAATACAGGTACCGAAGCTTTCCATTCAGCCGCTGGCAGAGAATGCGCTTTATCATGGTATCAAAAACCGTCGTGGAAAAGGTAAGATCACGATAACCGGCAGGGAAGAAGCGGATGCGATCGTTCTTACAGTCAGTGATAATGGACAGGGAATGACACCGGAGCGTCTTCATGAGGTACAGGAGGCAATACGTACAGGAGAGAGAGCCGGATTCGGGCTTGCGGCAGTTGCGGAACGTATTGCTTTGTACTACGGACCGGGCTACGGAATGACGATTTCTTCTAAAGAAGGAGAAGGTACAACGGTGGAATTACGGCTTGGGAAAAATATTCAACCGAAATCGTAAAAAATCCAACTTGTTAAAAATGAGACAGAAAGATAGATAAAAGACTAAACTTTTTTCCGAAAATAATCCATGGAGTTTTCGTAACAAATTGCTATAATAAAACCATCTTAAAAAACACGAAACAAATGTAAAGGGAGGATTACAAAATGAAGAAAAAAATGGTGACCGCACTCTTAGCAGTATCTATGTTGGCAGGACTTTCCGCAGTGAATGTTATGGCAGCGGACGACGACACAATTACAGTTGGTTTCTCACAGGTAGGTGCAGAATCTGACTGGCGTACTGCAAACACAGAATCCATGAAATCTACTTTCTCAGAGGATAACGGATATGAACTGATCTTTGACGATGCTCAGCAGAAACAGGAAAATCAGCTGACAGCAATCCGTAACTTCATCCAGCAGGAAGTTGACTATATCGTACTCGCACCTGTAACTGAGACAGGTTGGGATACAGTACTTCAGGAAGCAAAAGATGCAGGAATCCCGGTTATCATCGTTGACCGTATGGTAGATGTATCTGACGACAGCCTCTACACTGCATGGGTAGGATCCAACTTCAAACTTGAAGGTCAGAAAGCTATGGCATGGCTGGATGCATATCTCGAAGCAAAAGGCCGTGGCGATGAAGAAATCAACCTTGTTGATATTCAGGGAACCATCGGAGCATCTGCTCAGATCGGACGTACAGAAGGATTTGATGAAGCTGTAGAAGCTCATGACAACTGGACAACACTTGCTCAGCAGTCCGGTGAATTTACACAGGCTAAAGGACAGGAAGTTATGGAATCTATCCTGAAACAGAGCGGTGATGATATCGACGTTGTATACTGCGAGAATGATAACGAAGCATTTGGTGCAATCGATGCGATCAAAGCAGCAGGATATGAAGTTGGCGGCGAAGAAGGCCAGATTCTTGTAATGTCCTTCGATACAACAAACGCAGGTCTTACACAGACACTTTCCGGCGAAATTACATGTGATACAGAGTGTAACCCACTTCACGGACCACGTGTAGAAGAGATCATCCAGAAACTGGAAGCCGGCGAAGATGTTGATAAACAGGCATTTGTTGATGAAGTTGCATTTGCATCTGATGATACAGTAACTAAAGTAACAATTGATGGAACAGATTATGACATCACACCGATCACTCAGGAAATCATCGACGGACGTGCATACTAATCTTTGAGACATAAAACTGCAAACTGAAAGAGATTTATAAGTAATGAGCCCGGGGCGTGGAACAGGATCCAGATGGTATGGATTTTATGGGCCACGCCCCTTTTACGCTCAAAAAAGGGAAAATAAAGGAAAAAATGGAATAAAACAGGGAATGGAGGAAAGAAAATGGAACAAAACGTTGTTTTGGAAATGCGTGATATAAGTAAAAATTTCACCGGTGTCCGTGCCCTTTCCCATGTGGATTTTACACTTCGCAAAGGTGAGATCCATGCACTGATGGGAGAAAACGGAGCCGGAAAATCAACACTGATCAAAGTTCTGACCGGTGTACATGAATTCGAAAGCGGTTCCATTCATATGAATGGTGAAAATAAAGACATTATCAATCATTCTCCGCAGGAGGCACAGGCAAATGGAATCAGCACGGTTTACCAGGAAGTAAACCTCTGTCCGAACCTGACTGTTGCGGAAAACCTGTTTATTGGCCGTGAGCCGCGAAACAAGGTTGGAATGATCAACTGGAAAGAAATGAATGCACGTTCTGCAAAGCTTCTGGAAAGCCTGAACATTAATGTTCCGCCGACACAGATGCTGGATGAATGTTCTGTAGCGATCCAGCAGATGATCGCGATCGCACGTGCTGTGGATATGAAATGTAAGGTTCTGATCCTGGATGAGCCGACTTCCTCTCTGGATGATGAAGAAGTTGAGAAACTGTTTGTTCTGATGCGCAGACTTCGTGAGGAAGGTGTTGGAATCATCTTCGTAACACATTTCCTGGAGCAGGTATATGCAGTGTGTGACCGGATCACGGTTCTTCGAAATGGTGAGCTGGTTGGAGAATATGAGACCAAAGATCTTCCGAGAGTTATGCTGGTTGCCAAGATGATGGGTAAGGATTTTGATGATCTGGCAGACATTAAAGGCGATCATAAAGATAAAAAAGTATTCTCCGAAACTCCGGTCATTGAGGCTGAGGGTATTGGACATAAGGGAACGATCCGGCCATTTGATCTTAAGATCAATAAAGGAGAAGTTATCGGTCTTACCGGTCTTCTGGGATCCGGACGTTCTGAACTGGTACGTTCCATTTACGGAGCTGACAAAGCTGACAGTGGTACATTGAAGGTAAATGGAAAAGAAGTAAAGATCAACAGTCCACTGGATGCCATGAAGCTTGGTATGGCATATCTTCCGGAAGATCGTAAGGCAGAAGGTATCATTGCTGATCTTTCCGTAAGAGAAAACATTATCATTGCAATGCAGGCAAAGAAAGGCATGTTCCATCCGATGAGCCGTAAAGAGATGGAAGAGGCGGCAGATAAATATATTGATATGCTGCAGATCAAGACTGCAAGCCGTGAAACTCCGATTAAGAGTCTTTCCGGTGGTAACCAGCAGAAGGTTATCCTTGGCCGCTGGCTTCTGACAAATCCGGAATATCTGATTCTGGATGAGCCGACCCGAGGCATTGATATCGGTACCAAGACCGAGATCCAGAAGATCGTTCTGGATCTGGCAGATCAGGGAATGGCAGTAACCTTTATCTCTTCAGAGGTTGAAGAGATGCTTCGTACCTGCTCCAGAATGGCAGTCCTTCGTGATGGAGAAAAGGTAGGAGAACTGGAAGAGAGCGAGCTTTCACAGAGCAATATTATGAAAGCGATTGCAGGAGGTGACGATAAGAATGAATAAAAGTAAATTAAAAAAGATCACGAGTGCACGACTCTTTCTTCCTATCGTGTGTCTGATCGCGGTCCTTCTGATCAATGTGATCAAGACTCCGGACTTCTTTAATATTACAATTCGAAATGGTGTCCTTTATGGATATGTTATTGATGTTATCAATCGTGCATCTGAGCTGGTAATCCTTGCAGTCGGCATGACACTTGTCACAGCAGCATCCGGTGGACAGGATATCAGTGTTGGTGCAGTTATGGCAGTTGCAGCAGCTGTATGCTGTCAGATCTTATCCGGCGGTGCAGCTTCTGTAACAGAATATCAGAACTCTCTGATCATTGCAGTTATTGCAGCACTTCTTGCAGCCGCACTCTGTGGTGCATTTAACGGATTTCTGGTTGCAAAGCTGAATATCCAGCCGATGGTAGCAACGTTGATCCTTTATACTGCAGGACGAGGTATCGCACAGCTTGTTACAAATGGACAGATCACTTACATCCGTGTTCCATCTTTCCAGATGGCAGGTGGATATATTGGTAAATCTCCGGTTCCGACGCCTGTTCTTTTCGCAATCGTAACCGTAGTTATCGTAGCTTTGATTTTGAAAAAGACAGCTCTTGGACTTTATATTGAGAGTGTTGGTATCAATGGTAAAGCAGCACGACTGGTAGGTCTGAACTCTACCATGATCAAGTTCCTGACTTACGTGATTTGCGGTGTTCTTGCAGGAATCGCCGGACTGGTAGCATCCAGCCGTATCTATTCCGCAGATGCGAACAACATTGGTCTGAACCTTGAGATGGATGCCATCCTGGCAGTTGCACTTGGCGGTAACTTCCTTGGCGGTGGTAAATTCAGCCTGATCGGTTCTGTAATCGGAGCTTATACAATCCAGGCACTGACAACAACTCTGTATGCAATGAATGTAAAAGCCGATCAGCTTCCTGTTTATAAGGCAATCGTTGTTATCATCATTGTAACCTTACAGAGTGATGTATTTAAGAAATTCGTTGCAAATCACAGAAGCAAAAAAGTTTCCGTTGCAGCAGAGGGAGGTCAGAAATAATGAAACAGAAAAAGAAAATGACAAGTACCGGATTTCTGCTGTTGATCACGATCGTTCTGTTCTTCGTTATGTATGCAGCAGGTATGGTGATTTTTGCAGATAAAGGTTTTGCCAAACCGCAGATGTTTCTGAATCTTTTTGTATCAAATGCAGGTCTTCTCGTTATTTCCTGTGGCCTGACGATCGTTATGATCACCGGTGGTATTGATATCTCCGTTGGTTCTGTAACAGCACTTGTCTGCATGGTAATGGCAGACCTTATGGAAAACAAAGGCGTGAGTGCATATGTGGCAGTTCTTGCAGCACTTCTGATCGGTCTTGCTTTTGGTATCGTACAGGGATTCCTGGTAACTTACATGGGAATCCAGCCATTTATCGTAACACTTGCCGGTATGTTCTTCGGACGTGGTATGACAGCAATCATCAGTACAGACATGATCTCCATCAAAAACGAAGTATTTCTGAAATGGGCAAACTACCGTTTCTACATGCCATTTGGTTCTACAAACAAAAAAGGTAAATTTATCCCGGCATACATTCCGCCGACAGTAGTGATCGCAATTATCGTAGTTCTCATTATTGCAGTGCTTCTGAAATATTTCAAATTCGGCCGTAAACTGTATGCGATCGGTGGAAACAGACAGAGTGCCCTGATGATGGGTCTTGATGTCAAAAAGACAATGTTCCGTGCCTATGTACTGGATGGCTTTCTTGCAGGACTTGGCGGATTCCTTTTCTGCCTCAACAGCTGCGCCGGTTTCGTAGAGCAGGCAAAAGGTCTTGAGATGGATGCAATTTCTTCAGCCGTTATCGGTGGAACACTTCTTTCCGGTGGTGTTGGTACTCCGATCGGTTCCATGTTTGGTGTACTGATCAAAGGAACGATTTCCAGTCTGATCACTGCACAGGGTACCTTATCAAGCTGGTGGGTACGAATCGTACTTTCCGCACTGCTTTGTTTCTTCATCGTGATCCAGTCTGTACTGGCATCTGCAAAGAAGAAAAAATGATCAAAGAAAAATATATGGAGGTTTTTTGTTATGGTTACAGGTAGAAATTATAAGTTCTGGTTTTGCACAGGCTCACAGGATCTTTATGGAGATGAATGCTTAAGAAAAGTTGCAGAACACTCAAGAATTATTGTTGAGGAACTGAACAAATCAGGCGTTCTTCCTTTTGAACTGGTGTGGAAACCAACATTGATCACAAATGAGCTGATTCGTAAGACTTTTAATGAGGCTAATGCAGACGATGAATGTGCAGGTGTGATCACTTGGATGCATACATTTTCTCCTGCAAAATCCTGGATCCTTGGACTGAAGGAATACAGAAAACCATTGTGCCATCTGCATACACAGTTTAACCAGGAAATACCATATGACACAATTGATATGGATTTCATGAATGAAAACCAGTCTGCCCATGGTGGAAGAGAGTATGGTCATATCGTTACCCGCATGGGAATCGAGAGAAAAGTTATCGTCGGACACTGGGCTGATAAGAAGGTTCAGGAGAGACTGGCATCCTGGATGCGTACCGCAGTCGGCATCATGGAAAGTAGCCATATTCGTGTCTGCCGTGTTGCGGATAACATGAGAAATGTAGCTGTTACCGAGGGCGATAAAGTAGAGGCACAGATCAAATTCGGATGGGAAGTGGATGCTTATCCGGTCAATGAAGTATGCGATTATGTGAAGGATGTTTCAAAAGGAGATATTGATGTTTTAGTCGAAGAATATTATAATAAATATGACATTCTTCTTGAGGGCAGAGACCCGGAAGAATTCAAACGTCATGTAGCGGTACAGGCAGCAATTGAGATCGGATTTGAGAGATTCCTGGAGGAGAAAAACTATCAGGCAGTTGTTACTCATTTCGGAGATCTTGGCAGTTTACAGCAGCTTCCGGGACTTGCAATGCAGCGTCTGATGGAGAAGGGATACGGATTCGGCGCTGAAGGTGACTGGAAGACCGCGGCAATGGTCCGTCTGATGAAGATCATGACTGCAGGGGTGAAGGATGCGAAGGGAACTTCTTTCATGGAGGATTATACATACAATCTTGTTCCGGGTAAGGAAGGCATTCTTCAGTCACATATGCTGGAAGTATGCCCGACGATCGCTGACGGTAAGATTGGCATCAAAGTATGCCCACTTTCCATGGGTGACAGAGAGGATCCGGCAAGACTTGTATTTACATCCAAGACTGGTCCGGCAGTAGCTACTTCTCTGGTAGATCTGGGAGATCGTTTCCGTCTGATCATTAATGATGTTGATTGCAAGAAGGTTGAAAAACCGATGCCGAAACTTCCGGTAGGAAGTGCGTTCTGGACTCCGCAGCCGGATCTGGCAACAGGAGCAGAGGCATGGATCCTTGCAGGTGGTGCTCATCATACTGCATTTTCCTATGATCTGACTGCTGAACAGATGGGTGACTGGGCAGCAGCAATGGGAATCGAAGCTGTCTACATTGACAAAGATACAACCATCCGCAACTTTAAGAATGAACTGAGATGGAATGAGGTCGCGTTCAGAAAATAAAAGGCGGATGTGGTAAACACAGAAGTCGGGAGGATTTACAATGAGTGTAAACGAAGCAAAGACAGCTATTTTAAACAACAAAACAGCACTTGGAATAGAGTTCGGATCTACCAGAATCAAAGCAGTTCTGGTAGATGACAAATATGATCCGATCGCATCCGGAAGTTATGAGTGGGAAAACCGTTACGAAAACGGTGTGTGGACTTACTCTCTGGATGACATTCATAAGGGATTACAGGGAAGTTACAGCGACCTGGTGAAGGACGTACAGGAGAAATACGGTGTGGAGCTTACCAGTGTCAGTGCGCTTGGAATCAGTGCCATGATGCATGGTTACATGCCATTTGATAAAGATGGAAAACTTCTGGTTCCGTTCCGTACCTGGAGAAATAATATTACAGGTGAAGCATCTGAGAAACTGATGGAACTTTTCCAGTATAACATTCCACAGAGATGGAGCATCGCACATCTGTATCAGGCAATCCTGAACGGAGAAGAGCATGTAAAAGACATTGATTATATGTGTACTCTGGAAGCTTATGTACATCGCATGCTGACAGGAAAGCGTGTTCTTGGTATCGGTGATGCAGCAGGAATGTTCCCTGTTGATTCGGAGAAAAAAGATTACAACCAGGAAATGGTTGAGAAATTTGATAAACTGGTAGAGCCTTATGGATTCCCATGGAAGCTCCGTGATATCATGCCGGAAGTCATGGTGGCAGGACAGGATGCCGGTACTCTGACAGAAGAGGGAGCGAAGTTCCTTGATCCGACAGGCAAACTCAAAGCAGGTATTCCGATGTGCCCGCCGGAAGGTGATGCAGGAACCGGTATGGTAGCAACCAACAGCGTGAAACAGCGTACAGGAAATGTATCCGCAGGTACTTCTGTATTTGCGATGATCGTCCTGGAAAAAGCACTTTCCAAACCATACAAAGAGATTGATATGGTAACGACACCGGCTGGCGATGCGGTTGCCATGGCGCATTCCAACAACTGTACTTCTGATCTGAATGCATGGGTGAATGTATTTAAGGAATTTGCAGAGGCAATGGGAATGGAAGTGGATATGAACAAATTGTTCGGAACTCTTTACAATAAAGCACTGGAAGGTGATCCGGACTGTGGCGGACTTCTGTCCTACTGCTATTTCTCCGGAGAGCATATGACGGGATTTGAAGAAGGCCGTCCGTTATTTGTCCGTTCCCCTGAGAGCAAATTTACACTTGCAAACTTTATGAGAACTAATCTTTACACCTGCCTTGGAGCTATGCGCGTAGGATTAAATATCCTGATTGATCAGGAGCATGTCAAGATTGACAGACTTCTGGGCCACGGCGGACTGTTCAAGACCAAGGGTGTCGGACAGCAGATCCTTGCGGATGCAGTGAATGCACCGGTATCTGTTATGTCAACTGCAGGTGAAGGTGGTGCATGGGGTATTGCGCTTCTTGCTGCTTATCTTGTTGATAAGAAAGACGGAGAGACTCTGGATGAGTTCCTGGATAACTGTGTATTTGCCGGAAATGAGGGAAGTACGCTTGATCCGGAGCCGGAAGGAGTCAAAGGATTTAATGAATTTATGGACAGATATCTGAAGGGTCTGCCGATCGAGAGAGCGGCCGTAGAGTCAAAGATCTGGTAAGAATGATAAGACCGCAGGGTACTGTGAATGGCACAGTGCCCTTGTGTTGTATAAAAAGAATTGCGTAAAGGAGAAAAAGTATGCTTGAAAAATTAAAAGAAGAGGTATATAGAGCAAATATGGACCTGCCGAAGTACGGGCTGGTAACATTTACCTGGGGAAATGTCAGTGGCATTGACCGTGAAAAAGGTCTGTTTGTTATTAAACCAAGTGGTGTGGAATACGATAAGCTGAGACCGGAAGATATGGTAGTTGTAGATCTTGAAGGAAATAAAGTAGAAGGCGAATATAATCCATCTTCTGATACTCCGACACATGTGGTTCTTTATAATGAATTTCCAAATATCGGAGGAATCGTACATACGCATTCTGAATGGGCAACGAGCTGGGCACAGGCAGGAAGAGCTATCCCATGTTATGGAACAACGCATGCGGATTATATTTATGGAGAAGTTCCATGTGTCCGAAATCTGACAAAAGAAGAGATTGAAGAGGCATATGAGAAAAATACGGGTGTTCTGATCGCAGATTATTTCCGTAAACTGGATTATGAAGCTGTTCCGGCAGTACTTTGCAAGAATCATGGTCCGTTTACCTGGGGCAAAGATGCGCATGAGGCAGTGCACAATGCAGTTGTACTTGAGGAAGTTGCAAAGATGGCATGCCGCTGTGAACTGATCAATCCACAGGTGAAACCGGCGCCACAGGAACTGCAGGATAAGCATTATTACCGGAAACATGGTGCAAATGCTTATTATGGACAGATCAAAAGATGATAAAGAATTCTCGGTGAGAAGGGGATAAAAAATATATTAAATCCAGTCAGGAAATTCCTGTGAGTTATCATCTGAACATGGTTCAATTCAAAAATTCTAAAGTATCAGGAAGTACAGAATTTTGCTAAAAACGATACAGAAAAGAGCTGAACTCGCTACGCTCAGACAGCAGCATTTTCTGTATCAACGCAAAAACCTGTACATTCCGATACTTTGACGAATTTTTTCAGGCGAACCAGCTTCAGATGATAATCACAGGAGTCCCTGGCTGGAGTTTTTATTTTCGCCCATCTCACCGTACTTTATCTGGGGTAGTGTGGTGACTTTCGGGAGAATGACGAAAGCAGGAACAGCGCGAAACATGATCTGAGGGCATATATAAAACAAGAATATCGTTATATATAAACATATCGAGTACAGAAACATCTGCAAGAGTTCCTAGAAATACTTGGATTTTTTCTTCATGATTTTAGCGGACAGATTAAAGCCTTAGTATTTCTGAACTCTGAAGCCGTTTCAGTACTCGATATGTTTTATAATAAGAATATTTTGTTTTAATCCTCTGGTTTAATAATCCCGGCCGGTGAAGACGGCCACGCTCCTCGGCCGCATCACGAAACTTCTGTCAATCCGGACTTCCTGTCCTTCCGGAAAGCAGTACTGCCCGTTTCCATCTCCATACGTATTGACGCTCAAGTGCCATGCGCCTCTTCTGTGAAGATTTGGAAGCGTGATCGTGACGTCTTCCCAGAAAGTATTGACTGCGACATAGATCAGGTCATCTTTTCCTTTTTCTTTATCGTATCCCGCAAAGCTCACACAGAAGGTACGTGCATCTCGTGGAATATCTGTTTCCTCTGCATTCAGATTATGTGTATGGATAGAATCCATGCCGCAGACGGATGCGGGCAGCTGTTTGTGGATGACCGGATGCTTTTTGCGGAAGGCGATCATAAATTTAAAGAATTCAAACAGATCTTTGTTCTTTTCGAGCATACGCCAGTCCAGCCAGGAAGTAATGTTGTCCTGGCAGTAGCTGTTGTTGTTTCCGAATTTGGTATTCCCAAATTCATCACCGGCAAGAAACATTGGTGTGCCGCGGCTGCACATAAGGACAGCACAGGCATTCCGGATCATACGGCGGCGAAGTGAGAGGACTTCCGGATCATCGGTCTCACCTTCGGCACCACAGTTCCAGCTGCGGTTGTCATTGGCCCCGTCTGTGTTATTCCAGCCGTTTGCTTCGTTATGTTTGTCATTGTACGCATATAGATCGTACAGTGTAAAGCCGTCATGACAGGTCAGAAAATTCACGCAGGAATTGTAACCGGCATAGTTGCTGTGGGTATTGTCGTAATAGCCACCATAGAGATCACCGGAACCGGAGATACTCCAGGCTGCATCCCATGCATTCCAGGAATCCCCTTTCAGATAACTGCGGAGAGAGTCACGGTATCTGCCGTTCCATTCTGCCCAGCGGCCGCTTGCAGGGAAGCTTCCTACCTGATAAAGACCGCCGGCATCCCATGCTTCAGCAATCAGTTTTACGTTGCTTAAGATTGAATCATCGGCAAGAGTACGGAGCAGAGGCGGATTATTCATAGGAGAGCCATCTTCATTTCGGCCAAGGATACTTGCCAGATCGAAGCGGAATCCGTCTACGCGGTAATTGATCGTCCAGTAGCGCAGACATTCGAGGATCAGCTGCTGAACGACAGGGTGATTGCAGTTCAGAGTGTTTCCGCAGCCGCTGAAATTGTAGTAATTGCCATCAGGAGTCAGCATATAGTAAATATTGTTGTCAAATCCCTTGAAACTGAAGGTGTTTCCTTTTTCGTTTCCTTCAGCGGTGTGATTGAAAACAACATCCAGGATTACTTCAATCCCGTTGTCATGAAGTGCTTTGATCAGTGTTTTCAATTCCGTACCTTCCTGGTTATGTTCATTTGCAGCGGCATAGCTGCTGTTCGGAGCAAAAAATCCGACAGTGTTGTATCCCCAGCATTCGAGAAGTTGTTTGCCATCTACGGTACGGGAATTCATGGTCTCATCAAATTCGAAGATAGGCATCAGTTCCACTGCATTGATTCCCAGTTCTTTCAGATAAGGAATTTTTTCCATAAGTCCGGAAAAAGTTCCTCGATGCTGAACACCGGAAGAAGGATGATGAGTAAAATCACGTACATGCAGTTCGTAGATGATCAGGTCACAGAGCTCTTTTTTTGACTGTGGCATATCGCCCCAGTCGAAACGGTCTTTGACGACACGTGCATGATACGTATGGTCCCAGCGGATTCCCCAGGTACGCTGACCGGCAACTGCTTTGGCATATGGGTCGAGCAGAATTTTATTTTTGTCAAAGAGCAGTCCTTTTTCCGGACAGTATGGTCCGTCTACACGGTAGGCATATTCAAATTCATCAATGTTCAGTCCATATACGATCATGGAATAAACATTACCGATCTTGTAAGCTTCCGGAAAAGGAAGTACAGCAAAAGGTTCTTCCTGTGCACGGTGGAACAGAAGCAGTTCACAGGAGGTTCCTCCGCATGTGTGAATGGTAAAATTAACACCATTCTGCAAAGGAGTAGCCCCGTTCAGATCGTAAATTCCCGGACGGACCGGAAAACCGGCGATTTCTGCCATAGGGGAAGATTCATAAGGATGGTCAGATACAAATTTCTGATGATAGGATTTCATTTTTTTCTCCATTTCTGAAGCTCCCGGCCTGATGTACAGACCGGGAGCTTGTTTTGTATAGATTCTTGTGTCGGAAAATTTTTATAAATCGTTTGTCAGATGCAGCTTATCAAGAATATAGAAGATAAGGCTTAAAGCCATGGCTACTACACAGGCAAGAACCATTCCGGTGAGTTTTACGTTGCCAAGATTCAGGGCGATTCCGGAAAGGCCTACGATAAAGACTACAGAAGTCAGTGCCAGGTTACGGGATTTGCTGTAATCAACCTGATTGTCTACGAGCATACGAAGACCGGAAGTTCCGATCATACCGTACAGAAGGAAGGAGATTCCACCGATAACCGGTCCTGGAATCGTGTTGATCAGGGCAGCAAGTTTGCCGAGGAAAGAGCAGCAGATAGAAAGAACTGCAGCACCACCAATGACCTGAACGCTGTAAACTTTTGTCATAGCCATAACACCGATGTTTTCACCATAAGTTGTAGTCGGCACAGAACCAAGACATCCGGATACGGTAGTTGAGAAGAAATCTGCAAAAAGGGAACGATGAAGTCCGGGATCTTTCAGCAGATCTTTGCCTACGATCTTACTTGTCACGATCTGATGGCCGATGTGCTCGGAAGTAACAAGAAGCAGTGCCGGAAGAATGGTCAGGATTGCCTCCAGATTAAATTTCGGTGCCTGAAAATTCGGAAGTGCAAAAAAAGCAGCTTCTTTTACAGCAGTAAAATCAAGAATTCCGCAGGCAGCTGCGGCTGCATATCCGGCAATGATCGCGATCAGGATTGGAATAACGGATAAAAATCCACGGAACAGGATCTGGCCAAATACAGCAACACCGAGTGTGACCAGAAATACGATCACATTTTTCATATCGATCTGTTCGTCCAGAAGTCCGGCAGTGCTTGCTGCGCTTCCGGCAAGCTCCAGTCCGATCAGTGCAACTACCGGTCCCATGGCTGCGGTTGGAAGGACAATGTCAATCCAGTTAGTTCCACACTGACGGATGATCAGAGCAACGATCATACCGCAGATGCCGAGGACAACAAATCCGCCCAGAGCATACTGGAAACCAAATTTGGAGGCAACCAGGAGTCCAGGTGACAGGAATGCAAAACTGGAACCAAGATAGGCCGGTGCTTTACCTTTGGTGATCAGAATGAACAGAAGTGTTCCGATACCGTTCATCAGAAGAACGATGGCAGGGTTGATACCGAACATAAAAGGAACCAGAACAGAGGCACCGAACATGGCAAACATATGCTGGATGCTTAAAGGTATTAATAGATTAACAGGTACTTTGTCTTCTACTTGGATAATTTTTCTTTCCACGTTACCCTCTCTTTCTTATCTGCATGCGGCAGATAACATTTAACTAAGTGACCGTTTACAAACGGTTACGATTCTGAACAATTATACCATAGAGGAGCTTTCATTACTATTTAAAAATAAATGTGCAGAATGTAAAAATAATATGCAGGAATAAAAAGTGGATGTGAGTGGGGGAGGTGGTTATAATTTGGACAAAAATAGGGTGCATATTGGTGAAATGTTGTTGCTTTTTTCAATATTTTATATTATAATCTTGTTTGTAAAAAGAATTTACCCTTCAAAAATTTTTTTTACATAACCCCTTATTTAATTATTTATACTCCCCTTGAAATACCCGGTAGCTCCCCTATCGGGTATTTCTCTGTTTAAATATGGAAAATCATGGAAGTTTTCTGGCTGTTTTATAAAGAATCCAGGCAGTTATGAATAGTATCCTGTTCTTCTGGTCATAATAATGGATGTAATGAAATTGCTGCAAACAGTAATCTTACATTACAAAACGAACCAGGAGGAATGGACAAATGGCAAAAAATTACGAAAATGAAAACAAAGCAAAAAACTACAGCACAGATAAAACTTCAGACAAAAATGCAATGGACAGCCGAAACAGTTCCAAAAACAGCTCTAAAAATGCTTCCAGAAACAGTTATGGAAACAAAACATCCAATGCATATGACAAAGAGCAGAATGATTATTCTGGCAGATACTAAGGAAGAATAAAACAGGATTTTCCCTTCTCTTGCAAAGAGGCTGGCTATATGCCGGCCTCTTTTGCTGCCTGCAGATAAGGATGATATTGCTTGGGAAGATTGAAGAGGCAGATCGTGCACCGAAAAGAAAAGGGAACATATGATAAATAAAAAAGGAAGGTTTGTCATGTTTCCTATTGAAACGATCTCAGCCAGGATGCTTGATTATTATGTGGGGCGAAACGATGCTTTGATCATAGATCTGCGAGAAGAAAAAGCATATGCCGAAAGTCATGTGCGGGGAGCTGTAAATATTCCATATGAAACACTGGAGAACAGAAAAAATCTTCCAATGAATAAGATACTTGTTTTTTACTGTGACAGAGGCGGTGCAAGCATGGCAGCCGCAAGAGAATTTGTCAGACGGGGATACAGGACACGTTCGGTGATCGGTGGGTTTACGGCGTACCGAGGCAGAAATCTTGTGAGTGGAGACAGGTAATGAAATCTTGTAATTTCCCTGTAACCATGATAAGGTAAGAAAGAGAAAATGTTATTATTCAGAGGAGAATTAAGTATGAAATACATGTTTGCATCTGATGTGCACGGCTCGGCATACTATTGCCGGCTGATGCTGGAGAAATATAAAGAAGAGCAGGCAGAACGCCTGGTGCTGCTGGGCGATCTGCTTTATCACGGACCGAGAAATGACCTTCCGAAGGAATATGCACCGAAAGAGGTCATCAAAATGATGAATGGCATGAAAAATGATATTTACGCAGTAAGAGGTAACTGTGAAGCGGAAGTGGACCAGATGGTTCTGGAATTCCCGGTAATGGCAGATTACTGTATTCTGGCAATTAACGGACTTACTTTTTATGCGACGCATGGACATGTCTATAATGAAAATAATCTTCCACCGTTCCACGAGGGAGACATTCTGATACATGGACATACACATGTGCTGAAAGCAGAACAAAAAGAAGGGTATATCCTTCTGAATCCGGGCTCTGTATCTATTCCGAAAGAAGGAAATCCGCCTACATATGCTGTTCTGGAAGACAAAACATTTACGATTAAAGATTTTGATGGAAATATCATCAAGGAAATGAGGCTTGGATGAAATATATGGAATTGATCGTACCGTGTCACTTTGGCATGGAAGCGGTTCTGAAACGCGAGATTCTGGATCTCGGGTATGAGATCAGTAAGGTAGAAGATGGCAAAGTTACATTTCTGGCAGATGCGGAAGGTATTGCACAGGCCAATATGTTCCTTCGTACGACAGAGAGGATTCTGCTGAAGACCGGAGAGTTTAAAGCAGTGACATTTGACGAACTTTTTGAAAAAACAAAGGCGATCCCGTGGGAAGAATATATTCCGAAGGATGGCAAGTTCTGGGTAGCAAAAGCCAATTCTGTGAAGAGTGCGCTGTTCAGTCCTTCTGATATTCAGTCCATTATGAAAAAAGCAATCGTAGAACGCCTGAAAAGTGTTTATGGAATTTCCTGGTTTCAGGAGGATGGTGCAAGCTTCCCGATTCGAGTGGCCTTTATGAAGGATGTGGCTACGATCGGGATTGATACATCCGGAGTTTCTCTTCATAAGAGAGGCTATCGTCAGATGACTGTCAAAGCTCCGATCACTGAGACGCTGGCCTCTGCACTGATCATGTTGACGCCATGGAATAAAGAACGCATTCTTGTGGATCCATTCTGCGGAAGTGGTACTTTCCCGATCGAGGCAGCTATGATTGCGGCAGATATGGCTCCTGGCATGAACCGTTCTTTTCTTGCGGAAGACTGGAAACATCTGGTTCCGCGCAAATACTGGTATGATGCACTGGAGGAAGCGCAGGACCGTGTGAACCTGGATATAGATACAGATATTCAGGGATATGATATTGATCCGGAGGCACTGAAATCTGCCCGTGCCAATGCGAAGATGGCAGGAGTGGATAAGCTGATCCATTTTCAGCAGAGAGCAGTCAAAGATCTCAGTCATCCGAAACCATATGGATTTATCATCACGAACCCGCCATATGGAGAACGTCTGGAAGAAAAAGAAGCACTTCCACAGTTGTACAGAGAGATTGGAGAGAGTTATAATCGTCTGGACAAGTGGTCTATGTATCTGATCACATCTTATGACCGTGCGGAAAATGATATTGGACGAAAAGCGGACAAGAATCGCAAGATTTATAATGGTATGTTAAAAACATATTATTATCAGTTCCTGGGTCCGAAACCACCAAGGAGGAAAAAAGATTGAAAAAAGTAATTTTTGCAACCGGTAATCAGGGAAAAATGAAAGAAATCCGTGAAATACTCGGAGATCTGGATATTGAACTTCTTTCCTTAAAAGATGCCGGAATTCATGCAGATATTGTAGAAGATGGAAAAACGTTTGAAGAAAATGCACAGATCAAGGCAAGGACCATCTGCAATCTGACAGGTGAGATCGTTCTGGCAGATGATTCAGGACTGGAAATCGATTACCTGAATAAAGAGCCGGGAATTTATTCCGCACGTTATATGGGAGAAGACACTTCTTACCATATTAAAAATGCAAATCTGATCGAGAGACTGGAAGGTGTGCCGGATGAAAAGAGAACTGCAAGATTTGTCTGTGCGATTGCGGCGGCATTTCCGGATGGAACGATGAAGACTGTGAGAGCAGCGATGGAAGGCAGAATCGGATATAAAGAGAGCGGAGAAAATGGTTTTGGTTATGATCCGATCTTTTATCTTCCGGAATATGGCTGTACTTCTGCAGAACTTTCCATGGAGGAGAAGAATAAGATCAGCCACAGAGGGAAGGCTCTGCGCATGATCAAGGATGAACTTCGATGAAAGTACTGATCGTCAGTGATACCCATGGGCACGATGAAAATCTGGAAAGAGCGGTGATGATGGAAACGCCGTTTGATATGCTGGTACATTGCGGAGATGTGGAGGGCCGTGAGATTTTTATCGAAGCTCTTGTGGACTGCCCCTGCTGCATCGTTTCCGGCAATAATGACTTCTTCTCAGACCTTCCGAGAGAAGAGGAGATTGATATCGATGGAAATAAGGTACTGGTTACGCACGGACATTATTATGGCGTTTCTATGGATATTTCAGGAGTTGCTGAAGAAGCAAAATCCAGAGACTGTGATGCTGTGTTCTTCGGACACACGCACAAGCCCGTAATCGAGGAAATAGACGGTGTTCTGGCTATTAACCCGGGAAGTCTGTCCTATCCACGCCAGCACGGCAGAAAGCCAAGCTATGTGCTCCTTGAGACTGATAAAGACAGAAAGATGTCTGCCGAGATCAAATATCTGTAAAATGATTTAAACAAGTATGTATAGGGGACTCTAAATTGTTCGGGTTAAGATTCAGGGAAAACAAACTAATAGAATGTCAAAACAGCAGGAAATCTTCTCCATACGAGAGAGAAGTCTCCTGCTGTTATTCTATACATATCCTATTTGAAAAACGAAGAAGTCCTTTGCTTCTCAGCCAAGGGTGTGCAGAGGGAATGGTAAGTCCCTTTGCAATCCTTATGATTTAAATAAAATGCGGATGACAGGACTTGAACCTGCACGTCGTAGACACCAGAACCTAAATCTGGCGCGTCTGCCAATTCCGCCACATCCGCATATTGTTTGATATATTCGTGTGTAACATAAAAGATAAATAAAAACACTATCGAAATGATAGTGTTTTTAAAAATCAATGAGACATCGGGGATTCGAACCCCGGACAACTTGATTAAAAGTCAAGTGCTCTA
>OGPK01000590.1_pt1 | contig 36100 bp, 37 predicted proteins | sample 1552921 | NCBI WGS metagenome assembly OGPK01 (sample SAMEA2580264, study PRJEB22360) | human gut metagenome | biome: human gut; feature: human-associated habitat; material: faeces | place: Denmark | collected 2008/2010 | reverse complement strand
ACCGGCATGTGCGGCGGCTGCCGCCTGACCGTGGGCGGCGAGACCAAGTTTGCCTGCGTGGACGGCCCCGACTTCGACGGCCATCAGGTGGACTGGGATCTGGCGGTGAAGCGCAATCAGATGTATCGCGACTTCGAGCTGCGCAAGCATGAGGAAGTCTGCAATCTGTACAAGCAGGAGGTAAAGTGATCATGGCGAATATGAGCTTGAAGAAGAACGAGATGCCCTCTCAGGATCCCAACGTTCGGAATAAAAACTTCCTGGAAGTGGCCCTGGGCTACACCGAGGAGCAGGCACTGGACGAAGCGGCCCGCTGCCTTAACTGCAAGAATCATCCCTGTGTGGACGGCTGCCCCGTCAACGTCCGCATTCCCGAGTTTATCCAGAAGATCGTGGAGAAGGACTATGAGGGCGCCTATCAGGTGATCCATCAGACCAGCTCCCTGCCCGCCGTGTGCGGCCGCGTCTGCCCGCAGGAGAGCCAGTGCGAGATGCACTGCGTCCGCGGCAAGAAGGGCGACCCCGTGGGTATCGGCCGTCTGGAGCGTTTTGTGGCCGACTGGCACAACGCCCACAGCACCGAGGCTGCCACCAAGCCCGAGTCCAACGGCCACAAGGTGGCTATCGTGGGCTCCGGCCCTGCCGGTCTGACCTGCGCCGGCGATCTGGCCAAGAAGGGCTATGAGGTCACCGTGTTCGAGGCACTGCATCTGGCTGGCGGCGTGCTGGTGTACGGCATTCCCGAGTTCCGTCTGCCCAAGGCCATCGTCCAGAAGGAAGTGGACGGCCTGAAGGCCATGGGCGTCAAGGTGGAGACCAACACCGTTGTGGGCCGCACCATCACCATCGACGAGCTGATGGAGGAGAACGGCTTCGAGGCCGTGTTCATCGGCTCCGGCGCTGGTCTGCCCATGTTCATGCATATCCCCGGCGAGAACCTGAAGGGCGTTTACTCCGCCAACGAGTTCCTGACCCGTATCAATCTGATGAAGGCCTATCGCGAGGACAGCGATACCCCCATCATGGATCTGCGGGGCAAGAAGGTGGCTGTCGTCGGCGGCGGCAACGTGGCCATGGACGCCGCTCGCTGCTCTAAGCGTCTGGGCGCCGAGGTCTGGGTGGTCTACCGCCGTGGTATGGAGGAGCTGCCTGCCCGTCACGAGGAAGTGGAGCACGCCATCGAGGAGGGTATCATCTTCAAGACCCTGAATAACCCCATCCAGATCAATGGCGACGAGCAGGATTGCGTCAAGTCCATGACCTGCATCGAGATGGAGCTGGGCGAGCCTGACGCTTCCGGCCGCCGCCGTCCCATCGAGAAGAAGGGCAGCGAGTTCGACCTGCCTGTGGACGCCGTCATTATGTCTCTGGGCACCAACCCCAACCCCCTGATCAAGAGCACCACCAAGGGTCTCGAGGTCAACAAGAAGGGCGGCATCATTGTCAACGAGGATGGCCTGACCTCCCGTCAGGCGGTCTATGCCGGCGGCGACGCCGTCACCGGCGCTGCCACCGTCATTTTGGCTATGGGTGCCGGCAAGCTGGGCGCCAAGTCCATCGACGAGTACCTGAGCAATAAGTAATCACACATTACATAAAAAAGATGAGCTGCGCAAGCCGCTCATCTTTTTTGTGCTTATTTCTCCGCTTTTCGCTGGAAGAACTTCACGAGCTCCACAATGGGGATCACGCAGAAGGCCAGCGCCAGCGCCACCAGATACTCGTTCCACTCCACGCTGGTGAAGTCAAAAGCGGTGGCGATGAAGGGCACCTCGCACACCAGCGTGGTCGCCAGCAGGCTGCCAATGGCAGCGAAAGTCATCATCTTATTGCGGGTGCGGAGCTTCAGGATGCTGCCCCGCTGGGAACGCATGTTGAGACTGTGGAAAATCTCCGCCATGGACATGGTGACAAAGGCCATGGTGGTGCCGTCGGGGCTGAGACCGTTTGCCGGGATCTCCCACACGCCGGACTCCATAAAGTGGCCGATAAAGAAGGCCGCGATGGTCAGCGCCGAGATCACAAGGCCCTGATAGGCCACGTCCACACCCATTCCTCCGGCGAAGATACCCGCCTTGGCGTCACGGGGACGACGGCGCATGATGGCGGGCTCCGCCTCCTCCATACCCAGCGCGAGTGCCGGGAAGCAGTCCGTCACCAGATTGATCCACAGCAGGTGCACCGGTTCCAGAATGGTGAAGCCCAGCAGCGTGGCCACGAAGATAGAGATGACCTCGCTCATGTTGGAGGAGAGCAGGAACTGGATTGCCTTGCGGATATTGTCGTAGATGCGGCGGCCCTCCTCCACCGCGCCCACGATGGTGGCGAAGTTGTCGTCCGCCAGCACCATATCCGCCACGTTCTTGGTAACGTCGGTGCCGGTAATACCCATACCCACGCCGATATCAGCGGACTTGATGGAAGGCGCGTCGTTGACGCCATCACCGGTCATGGCGGTGACATAGCCGGCATTGCGCCACGCATTGACGATGCGGGTCTTATGCTCCGGCTGTACGCGGGCATACACGGCGATATTGGGGTATTCCTTCTCAAACTCCTCGTCGCTCATGGCGCTGAGCTGCGCGCCGGTGACAGCCTTTTTGCCGTCCTCCAGAATCCCCAGCTCCTTGGCGATGGCCACGGCGGTATCGATATGGTCGCCGGTGATCATGATGGGACGGATGCCCGCCTGACGGCACTCCTCGATGGCGGCCTTTACCTCCGGGCGCACCGGATCGATCATGCCCGCCAGCCCTAAGAAGCACAGGTCGTGCTCCAGATCGTCGGCCTCCATAGAGGCGGGCAGCGCGTCATAGGTACGCTGGGCGGCAGCCAGCACGCGCAGCGCCTTGTCGGCCATGGCCTTGTTGGCAGCCAAGATCTCAGCCCTCTTTTCCTCCGTCATGGGTCGGACGATGCCGCTGTCCCAGTAGCTGGTGCAGCGCTCCAGCACCACGTCGGGGCCGCCCTTGGTGAACTGGACATAGCCGTTATCCTTCTTGTGGATGGTGGACATCATCTTGCGGCCGGAGTCAAAGGGTGCTTCCCCCACACGGGGTAGTTCCTCTTGCAGACGGGGCTTGGGCAGGCCGCATTTGGCGCCCCATGCCACCAGCGCCGCCTCGGTGGGCTCACCGGTGACGGTGCCGTCCTCCGCCAGATTGGCGTCGGAGCACAGGGTCATGGCGGTGGCGGTCAGGTCTCTCTCGCTGCCGTAGTCGTCCACCACGGTCATCTTGTTCTGGGTCAGGGTGCCGGTCTTGTCGGAGCAGATGATCTGGGCGCAGCCCAGCGTCTCCACAGCGGTCAGACGGCGGATAATGGCGCTGCGCTTGGACATGTTGGTGACGCCGATGCTCAGCACCACCGTCACCACGGCGGCAAGGCCCTCCGGGATAGCGGCCACCGCCAGCGACACGGCGATCATGAAGGAATGCAGCACCACGTCCAGCGTGAATTCACCGGCACGCAGCAGCTGCACACCGAAGATCAGCACGCAGATCACCAGCACCAGCTTGGTGAGGATGCCGGAGAGTTGGGTCAGCTTCCGCTGCAAGGGGGTCTGACCCTCCTGCGCGTTGGCCAGCGCGTCGGCGATCTTGCCCATCTCGGTGTCCATGCCAGTCTGCGTCACCACCATGCGGCCCCGGCCATACACCACGGTAGAACCCATGTATACCATGTTCTTCCGGTCGCCCAACGGCACGTCGTTGGCGTTGTTCCGCAGGTGGATCAGGTCGATGAACTTGGTGACAGGGACGGATTCGCCGGTCAATGCGGCCTCCTCCACCTTCATGCTGGCGCTCTCCAGCACACGGCCATCCGCCGGGACAGCGTCGCCCGCCTCCAGCAGCACCACGTCGCCCACCACCAGATCTTCGCTGCGGATGGTGACGGTCTGGCCGTCCCGCAGCACCTTACTGGTGGCGGCGGCCATCTGCTGTAGGGCTTCAATGGCCTTCTCCGCCTTGCTCTCCTGATACACGCCCAGCACGGCGTTGACGATGACCACGAACAGGATGATGATCACGTCGGCAAAGCTCTCGTTCTCTACCACCGCCAGCACGGCGCTGATGGCGGCGGCGGCCAGCAGAATGATAATCATGGGATCGGCCATCTGCTGGAAAAACCGCTTGATCAGGGAATCCTTCTTGGCCTCCTCCAGCTTGTTCTTGCCGTTTTTGACAAGGCGCTCCTCCGCCTCGGCGGCGGTCAAACCTTGCTCGCAGGAGTCTACCTCCCGCAATACGGCGTCCGCTTGTTCCAGATAGTGCTTCATCTTGTCCTTCCTCCTGAATACGGGTATTCTGCCCCGATATAACGAGCTGATAAAGGGCGTTGGGTCTTTCGCTTTTGTTTCCGCCCGGCAAAACAAAAAGCGAGCCGCATGTACAGAATAGGAACTGTACATGAGTCTCGCTGTTTCAAGCTAAGCCAGACGTTTCCGCCATGCATGTTGACTTAACTCGCACCCGCAGGTGCGCAACTACTCCCCCATGAAATACACAGGATTTAATTCGTATTGCATAGTATAGCAAACCTTTCGCCGGATTGCAAGGGAAAATTTGGCGAACAGCGGTTTTTTCGCGCACACTTTGCGTAGGGAGCGGCAGATGCCGCCCCCTACGCAGGACAATTGCCGCTGTATTTAGCCCGGTCATTCCTTTGTCTCCGCATCGGCGTCCTTGCCCTTCCGCTTCAGGGAAAATTTCTTCCCGCCGCTCTTGCGGCGCATGACGCGGACGATCACCACGATCACCGCGGCGATCACCGCCAGCCACACCCAGCTGTAGGCCAGCCACACGGCGAAGTCCTCCAGCGCACTGCCCACGGCTTGCAGGCCGTTGACGAAGGACTGACCCAGCCGTCCGCCGAAGGTGGTGACGGCCTCGTCCTGCCCGGACAGCTTGTAGACTTCACTGAGCTCCACGTCGATGGTGGCGTAGTCCACCAGCGCGTCATAGCGCCGCAGCGTACCGCTGAGATTCTCAATGTCCCACTCCGTCTCGGAGATGGCGCTCTCAATGGTGATGATGTCGTCCATGCTGGTGGCCTTGGCCAGCAGCGCCTGCAGACGCTCCAGCTTGATGCGGGCGGTCTCCAGCCGTGCCTCGGTATCGTAGTAGGTCTCGGACACGTCGTCCGTTCCGGTGCTGCTGTAAACCAGATGGCACAGCGTCCCGGCCTTCTGCAGGAAGGTATCGAACTGCGCGGAAGGGATGCGAATGGTGTAGCTGCCGTAGCGATAGCCGCTGTTTCCACGGTTGGAAACGCTGCTCTGCTGGAAGTAGCCGCCCAGCTCCTTCACCAGCGCGTCGATGTCGCCGCTGGCCTTGTCAAAGTCCAGCGTCTGCATCTCCATGTAGCCGGTGTAGACCTTCTTGGCGGGCCTGTCGGACTGCGCTTTGCTGTCGTTGTACGCCGAAGCGCCCGGCTCCTCGGCTTCATAGGCCATGTTCTGATCCTCGCTGATGCTGTCCGTGTCGGCGGTGGTGTTCCAGTAGCCGCTTCCGTTGTCGCGGGGCGCCGCAGCGCTGTCAGCGGCTTTGACAAGGGGCCGCAGGGGCCGTCCCCGCCCCCAGCCTGCCAGCAGCAGGGCCAGCACCAGCGTCAGCAAGAGAGATACCATACGTTTCATGGGCACAAACCTCCTTCATTTTGGGATCTTCCTGCTTATGTGACGCTGGCGGCGTGGAAAAAGTTCCCGGTTTTTGCAAAAACGCAGCCAACTTTTTACAAGTCGCCTGCTAAACGAAAGGGAGGGGCAGAGCCCCTCCCCTATGCACTGGGCAATGAAATCGAAGATTTCATGCCAGTTACTTGATATATTCTTTCGGATCAATGAGACTTCCGTCCTTCTCCACGGCGAAATGCAGGTGGGGGCCCATGCTGGCCTCGGCAGCGGCCGTGCCCACATAGCCCACGATGTCGCCGGCCTTTACCTGCTGACCCTGACTGATGGGGGGATTCTCCTGCAGGCTGCTGTAGCGGGTCACATAGCCGCCGCTGTGGGTGATGCACACGGTGGTGCCCATCAGCTCGTCACGGGTGACGGAGGTCACTTCGCCCGCCGCGGCGGTTTTTACCGCGTCGCCCTCGGCGGCCTGAATGTCCAGCCCCTCGTGGGTGCGCCAGTCGGCCATGGTCTCGTCATACAAAAGCTCCGACATGCTGAATACCGTCACGGTAGTACCGTCCAGCGGCGAGACCACTTGCGGCAGCAGCTCGGCCACCGCCTCCACGGGCGGCTCCTCGTCCTCCTGCGGCTCCTCCTGAACCGGCAGGTCAGGCGTGACCGGCGTTACCACAGGGGGTTTTACGTCCACCACGGGCTGGTTGGCGGAGGCCTGCTGGTTGGGGGTCTCGCGGTTGGTCAGCAGATATCCCGTCACACCGGCGGCGACCACGCACAGCGCCAGCGCGATGTAGATGGCGCGGCGGTGCTGCTTCATAAATTCCATAGCTTCTCCTTTCACCGGAGCGATCCGATGGCCGCCCGTTACGGCCGGCGGCCTGCCGGAATGAAAAAAAGACCTCTGCCGCCTATTTTGGACAAGCAGAGGTCTTTTTATACATTTTTTGGTTCAGCTATCGAATTCACCCTTCAGGTCGCGGCCCATCAGCAGGCGGATGGCCTCGTGGGGATCGGCGTTTTCGTAGAGGATGTGGTACACGGATTGGCAGATGGGCAGCTCCACGCCGTACTGCTTTCCCAGCTGCACCAGCGCCTTGACGGTGTAGTAGCCCTCGGCCAGCTGGGTGTAGGACTTGCCCTGCACGTAGCATTCGCCGAACTGCCGGTTGTGGCTGTAGGGGGAGAACACCGTGGCCTCGTAGTCGCCCAGATGGCACAGACCGTAGGCGGACAACTCGTTGCCGCCCATGGCACGGATCAGGCGGGCCACCTCGCGGGTGCCCCGGCTCATCAGCGCGCCCTTCAGCGTCACAAGGCCCAGACCGTCCAGAAAACCGGCGGCGATACCCACCACGTTCTTGGCGGCGGCGCCTACCTCGTTGCCCAGCAGGTCGTTGCCGTAGTAGAAGCGGATCAGGTCGCTGGAGAATTCCCGCACCAGCCGCTGCTTCACGTCGGCGTTCTCGCTGTCGATGACCATGCAGTTGGGCACGCCGCGATAGAACTCCTGCACGTGACCCGGCCCCAGCCATACGGCGATGGCGTTGGAGCTGTCCAGATACTCACGGGCCACCTGACTGAGCCGTTCTCCAGTGCCGATCTCAAGACCTTTCATGCACAGCACAAAGGTCTTGTCCCGCAGCACCATGAGCCGCAGCTCCTCCATCAAGCCCCGCAGGCTCTGGGAGCCGATGGAGATGATGATGACCTCCGCGTCCTTTACGCAGGCAAGGTCGGTGGACAGCGCCACGGATTCCGGCAGCGTCAGCAGGTCGTTGCTGCGGCCAGTCAGAAACCGCTGCATCCGGGCGGACTCCGGCCGGCCGTACAGCGTCACCTGATGGCCGGTGCGATCCAGGTACCATGTGATCAGCGAGCCCCAGCGCCCGCAGCCAATGACAGTGATGTTCATGTAGGTGGTTCCTCCTGAGTTGAGGGAATGATGAAATATGTTGTGGTATATTGAGGGGCGGACAGAGTCGTCCGCCCCTACAAAAGCCTCGCGGAGTTCGCGTCCGCAGACGCGAAAAAATCGAATCATTTTTCTGACGACATGTGCGTCAGAAAAATACTTCTCGGCCGCCAGTGTGTCCGAAGGACGTGCGCAGTCGGCCGTGATCCCTTTGGCAATGAAATCGAAGATTTCATGCCAGGTTTTTATCTTACAATCAGCGTCCGTCCATCCATTTCCGGCGGGCAGGCCAGACCCATTACATCCAGAATGGTGGGGGCAATGTCCGCCAGACGGCCGGGCCGTAGCTGGCTTCCGGCACCGCACAGGATAAAAGGCACCAGATTGGTGGTGTGGGCGGTCATGGGGCTGCCGTCAGGCTGCTTCATGTCCTCAGCGTTGCCGTGGTCGGCAGTAATCATGGCGATGCCGCCCATCTTCAGCGTGGCGTCCACCACCTTGCCCACGCAGGTATCCACGGTCTCCACCGCCTTGATGGCGGCCTCCAGAACGCCGGTGTGGCCCACCATATCGCAGTTGGCGAAGTTCAGGATGATCACGTCATAGTTGCCGGACTCGATGCGCTCCACGCACTTGTCGCACACCTCGTAGGCGCTCATCTCCGGCTGGAGATCGTAGGTGGCTACCTTGGGGGAGGGCACCAGCACCCGATCCTCGCCGGGGTACTGCGTCTCCACGCCGCCGTTGAAGAAGAAGGTCACATGGGCGTACTTCTCCGTCTCGGCAATGCGCAGCTGGGTCATGCCCATGCTGCTGAGGTATTCGCCAAGCCCGTTCTTCACCGCCACGCGGGGCCATGCCACCAGCACATTGGGCATGGAAGCGTCGTACTCCGTGTTGCACACGTAGGTGGTGGGGAAGAACTCCCGCTGGAAGCCGTCAAAGTCCGGATCCACGATGGCGCGGGTGATCTCACGGGCGCGGTCGGGACGGAAGTTGAAGAAGATCACGCTGTCGTTGTCGCCGATGGTGCCGTCCTTGTCGCACACCACAGGCTCCACGAACTCGTCAGTGACACCGTTGGCATAGGATTTGGCCACCGCGTCCACCGGATCGGCGTTCTGGATGCCCTCGCCGTATACCATGGCGTCATAGGCCATCTGCACACGCTCCCACCGCTTGTCGCGATCCATGGCGTAATAGCGGCCCATCACCGTGGCGATCTTGCCCACGCCGAGCTGGGCGCACTTGTCCCGCAGCTCCTCCACAAAGCCCTTGCCGCTGGTGGGGGACACGTCGCGACCGTCCAGGAAGCAGTGGACATAGACCTTGGTAAGTCCCTTGTCCTTTGCCATTTGCAGCAGGGCAAACAGGTGCTGGATGTGGGAGTGTACGCCGCCGTCGGACAGCAGGCCGTACAGGTGCAGGCTGCTGCCTTTGCTCAGGCAGTCGTCCATGGCCTTGTTGTAGGCCTCGTTTTTGAAGAAGCTGCCGTCGTCAATGGCGCGGCTGATGCGGGGCAGATCCTGAAATACCACCCGGCCGCCGCCGATGTTGGTGTGGCCGACCTCGCTGTTGCCCATCTGTCCGGCGGGCAGACCCACGTCCAGTCCGCTGGCGGACAGCGTGGTGTTGGCGTATTCCTTGAACAGTCGATCCAGCACCGGCGTTTTGGCCAGCGTTACGGCGTTGTCGTCGCTGGCAGAGGCCAGGCCGAAGCCGTCCATAATGATAAGCGTAGTGGGCGTCTTATTCATGACGGAACCTTCCTTTCTTCGGTATTAGTCCTGATTGGCTGCGTTGATGATCTCCACGAATTCGGCGGGCTTCAGGCTGGCGCCGCCGATCAGGCCGCCGTCGATATCGCTTTGGCCCAGTAGCTCCGCCGCGTTGGAGGGCTTCATGGAGCCGCCGTACTGAATGGTGATGGAGCGGGCAATGCGTGCGCCGTACAGGTGGCGCACGGTGGTGCGGATGAAGGTGCAGACCTCGGCGGCCTGCTCGGCGGTGGCGGTCTTGCCGGTGCCGATGGCCCACACCGGCTCATAGGCGATGACGCACTTGCGCAGCTTCTCGGCGGGTACGCCGGCTAGCGCAGACTTCACCTGCAGGGCGATCAGCTCCATGGTGATGCCCAGCTCGCGCTGCTCCAGCGTTTCGCCCACGCAGATGATGGGGTGCAGGCCCGCTTCCAGCGCGGCCAGCGCCTTCTTGTTGACGGTCAGATCCGTCTCGCCGAAGTACTGGCGGCGCTCGGAGTGACCGATGATGACGTACTTCACGCCCAGATCCTTCAGCATGTCGGCGGACACCTCGCCGGTGTAGGCACCGGACTTCTCATAGAACAGGTTCTGCGCACCCACGGACACCCGCAGATCCTTGAAGGCGCGGATGGCGGTGGAGATGTTGACGGCGGGGACGCACACCACCACGTCGCACCACTTGGCCTTGGGCATGATGGCTTTCAGCTCCTCGGCGAACTTCTTGGTCTCGCTGGCGGTCATGTTCATTTTCCAGTTGCCGGCGATAATGGTTTTACGATATCTGCGATTCATCTTTTTTCTTAGCTCCTCTATCTATTTCAAATCGTCACGGAAAATCTAAAGGGGGGATGAAATCCCCTCTTTATTTATCAAGAAGGCACGCCACGCCGGGCAGTTCCAGCCCCTCCAAGAACTCCAGCGACGCACCGCCGCCGGTGGAAATGTGGGTGATCTTGTCGGCAAAGCCCATCTGCTCCACCGCCGCCGCGCTGTCGCCGCCGCCCACGATGGTGACGGCGCCGCTGTCGGCCAGTGCCTGGGCCATGGCGCGGGTTCCGGCGGCGAAGTTCTCAAACTCGAACACGCCCATGGGGCCGTTCCACACCACGGTGCCTGCGCCGCGCACCGCGTCGCAGAAGGTCTTGGTGGTGTCGGGGCCAATGTCCATGCCCTCGTAATCGTCGGGGATGTTCATGGTGCTGACCACCATGCGCTTGGCGTCGTTGGAGAAGCTGTCGGCGGCCACGGTATCGGTGGGCAGCAGCAGCGTCACGCCGTTCTTTTTGGCCTTTTCGATCATCTCCAGCGCGTAGTCCAGCTTGTCGTTCTCGCACAGGCTCTTGCCGATGGAGCCGCCCTGTGCCTTGGCAAAGGTATAGGCCATGCCGCCGCCGATGATAATGGTGTCGGCCTTTTCCAGCAGATTGTTGATGACGCCGATCTTGTCGCTGACCTTGGCACCGCCCAGCACCGCCACAAAGGGCCGCTTGGGGTCGTCCAGCGCCTTGCCCATGATCTCCAGCTCCTTGGCCACCAGCAGGCCGGACACGGCGGGCAGGAAGGCCGCCACACCGACGGTGGAGGCGTGGGCCCGGTGCACGGTGCCGAAGGCGTCGGACACGTACAGCTCCGCCATAGCGGCCAGCTCCTTGGCAAAGCTGGGATCGTTCTTCTCCTCGCGGGGATCGAAGCGCAGGTTCTCCAGCAGCAGGATCTCGCCGCCTTTCAGAGCGGCGGCCTTGGCCTTGGCGTCCTCGCCCACGATATCCTTGGCGAAGATGACCTCGCGGCCCAGCAGCTCACTGAGACGCTTCGCCACAGGGGCAAGGCTCAGCTTTTCCTTCCACTCGCCCTTGGGCTTGCCCAGATGGGAACAGGCGATCACCGCCGCGCCCTTGTCCAGCAGGTACCGGATGGTGGGCAGCGCCGCCACGATGCGCTTGTCACTGGTGATCTCGCCGGTGGCCTTGTCCTGCGGTACGTTGAAATCGCAGCGCAGCAGGATCTTCTTGCCCGCTACATCCACGTCCATGATGGTTTTCTTGTTGTAGTTCATATTCGCGTCTCCTTTACAGAGTGGTATTGTTGTGTTCCTCTGCCATTTCACCTGTGCCGCACAGGCCGGGGAAGCCGGTCTGGCGCAATGCCTCGTAGGTCAGGATGGCCACAGAGTTGCTGAGGTTCAGGCTCCGGGCGTCCTGCCGCATGGGCAGGCGGATGCAGCGGTCATAGTGGGCCTTGCGGAAGTCCTCCGGCAGCCCCGCCGTCTCCTTGCCGAAAAACAGCCAGCAGTCCGGCGAGAATCGGGCCTGCGTGTAATCCTTCGGAGCCTTGGTGGTGGCCAGCCACAGATCGGTCAGCGCTTCGGGATGCTGGCGGAACAGATCGTCCAGCCCGTCGTAGTCCCGCACCTCCACCAGATGCCAGTAGTCCAGACCGGCCCGCTTCACAGCCCGGTCGGAAATATCAAAGCCCAGAGGGCGGATCAGATGCAGACGGCTGCCGGTGGCGGCGCAGGTGCGGGCGATGTTGCCGCAGTTCTGTGGGATCTCCGGCTCCACCAGCACAATGTTCAGCATGACTTCTCCACCCCCTTTATCAAAAAGCTTCCCTAGTATAAAGCAATTCTTTCAGAAATTCAACATCAAAATTGTTAAAAAGTCCGTTTTTCTCATTAAAATATTCGTTTTGGACGATGATTTTCCGGAAAAACCGTTCTTTCTCCCTTTTTCCCCATTTTTTGCGGCGGCAGCGGCAAAAAGTTGTTGGAATTTCTCTGTGAAAACACTGGATTTTCCCGTAGGATATGTTATACTACCTATAAGAAGAATTCGTATCTCTCTTTATAGGGGGTGTTTTCCAATGGATCACAAACTGGCGATCATTGATCTTCGCGCCGGCGGTGCCGGCGCTGATACCGCTATGAAACCGCTGATGCTGCAGCCGATGCTCTTTTGCCCCGTTGTCCGATGGGTGTGTCAGGAGCTGTTGGCCTGCGGTATTGAGCGGTTTTTTGTTGTCTGTGAGGAAAATTGGCGAAACGAGGCGGCCGAGGCGCTGCATGATATCTCCGGCGTGAGCTTTTATGACAGGTTGGAGGAAGCGCTTTCCGCCGCCGAGGGAGATGTGATCGTCGTTCCCGGCGCGGTGGTGCCCGTGTGGGGCGAGGGGAACCGCGCCGTCTATACCGCCGACGCCGCGCTGCTGCGCACCCGTCTGGCGGAGGGCCTGACGCTGGGCGACTGTCCGGCGGAGGCCGAGGGCGTCCGCCAACTGTGGCAGAGTCCCAGCATCGCGCCGTCCTTTCTGCCGGTGGCTGACGCCGCCGCATTGCAGGCCGCTATGCCTGATGCCCGTGAGCTGCTGATGAAGCGGATGGCGCTGAACGGCGTCACCGTCGTCGATCCCAACAACACCTATGTGGATCCCCGCTGCGCCGTGGCGCCGGGCGTGACGCTGCTGCCGGGCACCATCCTGCGGGGGCATACCGTTATCGGCAAGGGCTGCGAGATCGGCCCCAATTCCATGATCCGGGACTGCGTGGTGGGGGAGTACACCACCGTCAACGCCAGCCAGCTGAACGAAAGCACCATCGGCAGCCACACCACCGTGGGGCCCTTTGCCTATGTGCGGCCGGACTGCACCGTGGGCGACCACTGCCGCATCGGCGATTTTGTGGAGCTGAAGAACTCCAAGCTGGACGACGGCACCAAGGTCAGCCACCTCACTTATGTAGGCGACAGCGATATCGGCAAGCGGGTGAATTTCGGCTGCGGCACTGTTACCACCAATTATAACGGGCTGAAGAAGTACCGCTGCACCGTGGGGGACGATGTGTTCCTGGGCTGCAATACCAACCTGATCGCTCCCGTCACCATCGGGGACGGGGCGTATACCGCCGCCGGTTCCACCGTGGACAAGGACGTACCTGCCGGGGCGCTGGCCATTGCCCGTGCGCGGCAGGAGAACAAGCTGGGTTGGGCCGCCCGGTTCTTCAAAAGCAAGAAAAAGTAAAAAAATTTTACATAAAAAATAACAAAAGAGGAGGATGTTTCACCATGATTTCTCACGGCAAGGACATCAAAATTTTCACCGGCAACGCCAACCCCGCTCTGGCGCAGGAGATCTGCAAGATCATCGGCACCAAGCTGGGCGAGGCGGAGGTCAAGAGCTTCGCTGACGGCGAGGCCAGCGTTTCCCTGTATGAGACCGTCCGCGGCAGCGACGTGTTCCTCATCAATTCCACCTGCAAGCCTGTCAACGACAGCCTGATGGAGCTGCTGATCATGATCGACGCCTGCAAGCGTGCCAGCGCCGGCCGCGTCACTGCAGTCATCCCCTACTTCGGCTATGCCCGTCAGGACCGTAAGGCCAAGAGCCGCGACCCCATTTCTGCCAAGCTGGTGGCCAACATGCTGACCGCCGCCGGCGCCGACCGCGTGCTGACCATGGATCTCCATGCCAGCCAGATCCAGGGCTTCTTTGATATCCCTGTGGACAACCTGCTGGGCAACCCCGTGTTCGTGGACTACTACGCCAAGAAGTTCGGCGAGAAGTGCGAGAATATGGTGGTGGTGTCCCCCGACGTGGGCAGCGTGGCCCGTGCCCGTACCTTCGCCCAGAAGCTGCACATGAATCTGGCCATCGTGGACAAGCGCCGCCAGAAGGCCAACCAGTGCGAGGTCATGAACGTCATCGGCGATGTGGCCGGTAAGGATTGCATCCTGTTCGACGACATGGTGGATACCGCCGGTTCCATCTGCAACGCCGCCAAGGCCATCGTGGAGGTGGGCGGCGCCAACAGCGTGTACGCCTGCGCCAGCCACGGCGTGCTGTCCGGCCCCGCGCTGGAGCGTATCAACAACAGCGTCATCAAGGAGATGGCTCTGCTGAACACCATTCCCGAGGAGATGGGCAAGGGCTGCGAAAAGATCAAGTACCTGTCCGTGGCCCCCATGTTTGCCGAGGCCATCGAGCGTATCTATCAGGAGATTTCCATCGCCAAGCTTTTTAACTAAGGCTTTTCAAATTCATTTTCAGGTGCTATAATAGGGGAACTGCGCACAGCAGTTCCCCTATTATTACCATAGAAAAAGGAGGGACGCTCCTTGTTTTTCAATCGGAACCAGAGCGGCGGCGTCAACTGGATACTGGTGGGGCTGGGCAATCCCGGCAAGCAGTACGAAAGCACCCGCCACAACATGGGCTGGCTGGCGCTGGACAGCCTGATGGAGCAGGAAAAATTCACACTGCCCAAGCTGCGCTTCAAGGCGTGGACGGGTATTTTTGAGAAGGACGGCAATAAAATACTGGTGATGAAGCCCCAGACCTACATGAACCTCTCCGGCGAATCGGTGGGGGAGGCGGCACGGTTTTATAAGGTGCCGGCGAATCATGTGGTGGTGATCTCCGACGATGTGTCGCTGCCGGTGGGCAAGCTGCGCATCCGCAAGGGCGGCAGCGCCGGCGGTCACAACGGCCTGAAGAACATCATCGCCCATCTGGGCACCGACCAATTCCCTCGCATCAAGGTGGGGGTGGGCATGCCGGAGCATCCGGATCACGAGATGATCGACTGGGTCATCGGCAAGCCCAAGGGCGACGAGGCCAAGCTGCTGCGCCAGACGCTGGATCGCGCCGCCAACGCGGCGCTGTGCCTGATGGCGGAGGGCCCCGACAAGGCCATGAACAAGTTCAACGGGTAAAGAGCTTCGCAGAATTTGCGCCGCGCACGGCGCAAAAAATTTCAATCATTTTTCCGGCGGCGTGTACGTCGGAAAAATACTTCTCGGTCGCCAGTGCACCCGAAGGGTGCGCGCAGCCGACCGCAAACCAATTGGCAGAAAAATCTTAAGATTTTTCGCCAGCTAACAGAAAGGAGGGGGATATGAACGCGCTGCTAAAGGAACTATTGCAAATGCCGGAGGCTCGCGCACTGCTGGACAGTACCTTGCGCCGCGACAAGCCCATGGTCACCGGCGTATCCCCCGTCCACCGGGCTATGCTGGCGGCGGCCATGCTTCAGGAGACGGGCCGCCCCATGCTGCTGCTGTGCGGCGACGAAACGGAGGCCGCGCGGCTGTGCGGCGACCTCCACGCCCTGACGGGGCGGGATGTGACGCTGCTGCGGCGGCGTGACTGGCAGCTGCGGCCCCCCCCCCCGGGGCGCTTGGCCTCGGCGAACGAGCCGCAGGTCGGAGCATCAGCGCCTTGCGGCGCTGTACGCCATGGCGTCCGGACAAGCGCCGCTGGTGGTGGCCGCCATCGACGCGGCGGTGCAGCGGTGCGTGCCGAAGGACGTGCTGCTGGAGACCGTTATTGCGCTGAAGGTGGGGGAGAGCTACCCCATCGAGCCGCTGACGGCCCGGCTGACGGCGGCGGGCTACGTCCGCTGCCAGCAGGTGGAGGGCCCCGGCCAGTTCGCCCTGCGTGGCGGGATCCTGGATGTGTTTTCCCCCGCTATGGAGCAGCCGGTGCGCTGCGAATTCTGGGACGACGAGCTGGACGCCATGGGGGTCTTCGATGTGACCACCCAGCGGCGTGTGCATAATCTGGAGGAAACGCTGCTGCTGCCTGCCGGAGAGGTGCTGCCCTTCCGGGGCGCGGACACAGCGGAGAAAGCCGCCGCCGCGCTGGAAGCGGCGGGTAAAAAGCTGAAGAAAAAAGAACACACCGAGCCGCTGCTGCGGCAGCTGGAGACCGACGCCAACGCGCTGCGGCAGGGCATCGCCCCCAACGGCTGCGACCGGTATCTGGCGGCGGTGTATCCGGAAAAGACCACGGCGCTGGACTATCTGCCGGAGGACGCCATCCTCTGCGTGTGCGAGGGCGGACGGGTCAGCGAGGGCCTGAAGGGCTGGCTGTGGCAACTAAAGGAGGACGTAGCCGCTGCGGCGGAAAACGGCTTTATGGCTCCGGCCATGGGAGAGCTGTCTCTGACAGAGGGGGAGACGGCGGCGCAATTGGCGCGGTTTGCTCTGTGCCAGATGGACAGCCTGCCCACCAGCCGGTATCTGCTGCCGCCGGGTGAGCTGCTGCAGATCTCCGCCCGGCAGCTGAGCACCTACGGCGGCTCGCTGGAGATGGCGGCCTCCGATATGGAGCATTATCTGGCCGCCGGGTACCGTGTGGTGGTGCTGTGCGGCGGTCAGGTACGAGCCAACAACATGCAGGAGCTGCTGCGGGGACGGAACATCACGGCGGCGCTGTCGCTGGACGGCAGTATCCTGCCCCAACCGGGACAGGCGACTATTCTGCTGGGTGCGGTCAGCGCGGGAAGCGAGTGGCCGTCGCTGAAGCTGGCGGTGCTGACGGAGGGCCAGCTGACGGAGAGCGTCAGCGGCAAGCAGAAGAAACCCCGCCGGGTCAAGGACAGCAATCGCCAGAAGCTGCAGTCCTATACCGACCTGACCCCCGGCGATCTGGTGGTGCATGCCCACCACGGCATTGGCCGTTTTGTGGAGATGCTGCGCCTGCCGGTGGACGGGGTGGAAAAGGATTATATCAAAATCGCCTACGCGGGCAGCGACTGCCTGTACGTGCCCGCCACGTCGCTGGATTTGGTGAGCAAGTACATCGGCGCCGGCGGCGAGGACAGCGACAGACCCGCCAAGCTCAATAAGCTGGGCGGCACCGAGTGGGCCAAGACCACCTATCGGGCCAAGGCCGCCGCCAAGGAGCTGGCGGCGGGGCTGATCCAGCTGTACGCCCAGAGGCAGCGGCAGCCGGGCTTTGCCTTTTCGCCGGACAGCCCGTGGCAGCGGGAGTTTGAGGACGCCTTCGACTATGAGGAGACCGGCGACCAGCTGCGGGCCATCGAGGAGATCAAGGGCGACATGGAGAAGGCCGTTCCCATGGATCGCCTGCTATGCGGCGACGTGGGCTACGGCAAAACGGAGGTGGCCCTGCGGGCTGTGATGAAATGCATTCTGGACGGCAAGCAGGCGGCCATTCTGGTGCCCACCACTGTACTGGCCCAGCAGCATTACGCTACCGCCCAGAACCGGTTCCGCTCTTTCCCGGTGACGGTGGAGGTGCTGTCCCGGTTCCGCACTCCGAAACAGATCAAGGAGATACTGGAACGGGTGAAGGCGGGTCGCGTCGACCTGCTGATCGGTACCCACAAGCTGCTGAACAAGAATCTGGAGTTCAAGGATCTGGGACTGCTTATCATCGACGAGGAGCAGCGCTTCGGCGTCACCCACAAGGAGAAGCTGCGGGAGCGGGTGAAGCAGGTGGACACCCTGACGCTGTCCGCCACGCCGATCCCCCGGACGCTGAACATGGCGCTGTCCGGCATCCGGGATATGAGCACCATCGAGGAGCCGCCGCAGGATCGCCAGCCGGTGCAGACCTACGTGCTGGAGCACGACTGGGGTGTTATCGCCGAGGCCATCCGCCGGGAGCTGGATCGGGGCGGTCAGGTGTATTACCTTCACAACCGTGTAGAGAACATCGAAAACGCCGCCGGACGGCTACGGCAGCTGCTGGGGGACGAGGTGGCCATCGCCACCGCCCACGGTAAGATGGGCGAGCGGGAACTGAGCCGCGTCATGCAGCAGATGGCCGACGGCCAGATACAGGTGCTGGTATGCACCACCATCATTGAAACGGGCATCGACATTCCCAATGTGAACACGCTTATTATTGAGGAGGCCGACCGTCTGGGGCTGAGCCAGCTGCACCAGATCCGGGGCCGTGTGGGCCGTTCGGGGCGGCGAGCCTACGCCTACCTTACCTACCGCACCGGAAAGGTGCTCAGCGAGGTGGCCAGCAAGCGGCTGTCCGCCATCCGGGAGTACGTGGAGTTCGGCAGCGGCTTCCGCATTGCCATGCGGGACTTGGAGATTCGCGGCGCAGGCAATCTGCTGGGGCCGGAGCAGTCCGGCTACATGATGAGCGTGGGCTACGATATGTACCTGAAGCTGCTGAACGACGCGGTACTGGAACAGCAGGGCAAGCGCGCGGAAATTCCGCCGGACTGCGCCGCCGACCTGACAGTGTCCGCCTATATCCCGGAGGGCTACGTGCCCTCGGCGGAGCAGCGGATGGATCTCTATCGCCGCATTGCCGCCCTGCGTGACAACGAGGGTGCGGCGGAGCTGACCGACGAACTGCTGGATCGCTACGGCGACGTGCCCAAGGCGGTGACGGCGCTGCTGGATGTGGCGCTGCTGCGCTCGGCCGCCGCCAAAGTGGGCGTGTGTGACATCACCCAGCGGGGAACGCAGCTGATCTTTTCCTTCGGCCCGCAGCCGGATATCGCCGCCATAACGGCGGCGAGATCAGCAGCCCTCCCACAAAGGGGTGTGTTTCCCAAGGGGGCCTTCCCGCCAGCGGTTACAGCTGAGCGCGACTGCCCAGCCCAAGCTGACGCTGTATTTGCAGCCGAAGGAGGAAGCCCTGTCCGCCGCAGGAAAGCTGGTGGAGGAGCTGGCATTACGACATGAGGAACCGGCACAGACCAAGGCCGGAAATTTTAAGGAGGAGCAACCATGAAAAAAGAAACATTCAATCTGGTCGTCCGCTTTCTGGTGGGCCTGGCGCTGTCGCTGCTGATCTGCGCCGGTATGATCATGACGGGAAAGCTGGGCAGCGACAAGCCTCTGCTCCAGCAGGCCAGCGGCCTGAAGGGCACGGAAACGGTGATGACCGTGGACGGCGAGCCGGTGGAGTCCTGGGAGTACCTGTATATGGTCACTTACTCGGCCCAGAACCTGTCCTATTACGGCGTCACCGATCTGAGCACGCAGCTGGGCGAGGGCTTTACCGCCGCCGACTACGTGGCACAGCAGGCGGAGGCTCAGGTGAAGCAGCAGGCCGCTGTCCGGAAGTGGGCCAAGGATATGGGCATCACGCTGACCGAGGATGACGGGGCCACCCTGCAGCAGCAGAAGGAAGCCTACGGCGAGGATCTGCAGAAGGTATTGCAGATCAACGGTCTCACGGAGGAGCAGTATGACCAGCTGATGAGCACCACGCTGCTGTATAACCGGCTGTACGCCGCCTATTGCACCACGGATGGCGCGCTGCGTCCCAGCGACAAGGATCTGCTGGCGCTGGCGGAGGAGCATAGCCTGATGACCGCCGACGTGCTGTTCATCAGCACCGCCGAGCTGGACGACGCCGCCAAGGCGGATGCCAAGGCCCTGATGGGCGATTATGCCCGCCAGTTGTCCACCGCCGACGACAAGGCTGCCGCCTTTGCCGCGTTGGAGGCAGGGGAGAACGTGACCGTTCTGGCCAGCAACACCTATGACGGCTGCGACGAGACCACGCTGAACAAGGCGCTGGCCGCACTGGCGGAGGATCAGGTCAGCGACGTTATCGAGGATGAGACCGGCTACTATGTGGCACTGCGCCGCGCCGTGGACTTGAACGCCGTGGCCGAGATGGCCTTTGGCGAGGATCTGTCCGCCCGTATCTCCGGCGCACAGGTGGAGCATAACGACAGCGTGTACAACGCCATTGACCTGACGTCCTTCTACGCCCGCTATACCGCCGGCCAGCAGAAGCTCTATGCTCAGCTGACAGCGGAGCAGCCGCAGGGCTAACGGAGAAGATTGGTCGTTTTGACGAAAAACGGAATGCATTCCTGACGTGAATCACGATTTTTTCACAAAAAGTGATTTTTGGATTGACATATGTTAAAAAATTAACTATGATAGTAACACTGGAACACATCACAGTGTACTGTATATTTTTCCAACATTGATTTTAGGAGGAACTATCATGAAGGATCTGTACGTTGTCAACTGCTGCCGTACCGCCATCGGCTCCTTTGGCGGATCCCTGAAGAACACCCCCGCCGCCGAGATGGGCGCTATCGTTGTCAAGGAAGCGCTGAAGCGCGCCAACGTGGCTCCCGAGAACGTGGACGAGGTCATGTTCGGCTGCATCCTGACCGCTGCTCAGGGTCAGAACGTTGCCCGTCAGGTTTCCATCAAGGCCGGCATTCCTTATTCCGTTCCCGCTTATACCGTGGGTATGGTGTGCGGCTCCGGCATGAAGTCCGTTATCGAGGGCGCCCGCTCCATTCTGGCCGGTGACAGTGACATCGTGGTCTGCGGTGGTACCGAGAACATGAGCGCCGCTCCCTATGCCGCTCCCGACGCCCGCTGGGGCGCTCGTATGGGCGACAAGAAACTGGTCGACACCATGATCAAGGACGGCCTGTGGGACGCCTATAACAACTATCACATGGGCACCACTGCCGAGAATATCAACGACATCTGGGGCATCACCCGCGAGGAGCAGGACGCTTTCGCCGCCGCTTCCCAGCAGAAGACCGAGGCCGCTCAGGCCGCCGGCAAGTTCGATGATGAGATCGTGGCCGTGCCCATCAAGGTCAAGAAGGAGATCGTGGAGTTCAAGAAGGACGAGTATCCCAAGGCCGGCGTCACCAAGGAAGGCATCGCCAAGCTGAAGGGCGCTTTCCCCGTTGGCCCCGAGTCCCCCAATCCTCAGGTGGTACATACCTTTGAGGTCACCGGCGCTCGGGACGCCGCCGACAAGGGTCAGCAGCGCGTGACCGCTGCCAACGCCTCCGGTATCAATGACGGCGCTGCCGCCATCGTGCTGGCTTCCGGCGAGGCTGTGGCCAAGTACGGCCTGAAGCCCATGGCCAAGCTGATCGGCTGGGGCCAGGGCGGCGTGGATCCCAAGATCATGGGCGTTGGCCCTGTGCCCGCTTCCCGTCAGGCTATGGCCAAGGCCGGTGTCACCATCGACGACATTGACCTGATCGAGGCCAACGAGGCGTTCGCCGCCCAGTCCATCGCTGTGGCCCGCGAGCTGCACTTCGATATCAACAAGGTCAACGTCAACGGCGGCGCCATCTCTCTTGGTCACCCCGTGGGCGCTTCCGGTGCTCGTATCATCGTCACCCTGCTGCACGAGATGCAGAAGCGCGACGACGCCAAGAAGGGTCTGGCTACCCTGTGCATCGGCGGCGGTATGGGCGTTGCCACCATCTTCGAGAAGTGCTGAGTGCCGATTGAATGATTGGATAAAAGGAGAGAGCCGCAAGGCTCTCTCCTTTTTGTCGAAAGAAATTTCGCAGATCCCAAAAAGAAATTTTGAAAAGGGGTTGACGGAATGAAGAAAGTATGGTATTCTAATCCTTGCCAGTATCCGCCGGTGTGGTGGAATGGTAGACACAGGAGACTTAAAATCTCCCGGTAGCAATACCGTACCGGTTCGAGTCCGGTCACCGGCACCAATTCCGGTAAAACTCAATATCGCGGGATAGAGCAGTTGGTAGCTCGTCGGGCTCATAACCCGGAGGTCGGGGGTTCAAGTCCCTCTCCCGCAACCAACAAAAAGAGTCACAAAATCATTGTTTTAGATGGTTTTGTGATTCTTTTTTTACTTTTTTGCGTAGTTTGCAAAAGCATCTCAGCACTTTTGACACCAACGATTGACACCAACCGGCTTTTTGACACCAAATGACACCAAATTTGATAGCGACGTGAACAAAGGATTTTTATATTTTTCTCAGATATTTTACTATCAAAATACGCGTCAATTTGGGCTTTGACACCAACGCGTTGGTGTCAAAGGCAGATTGCCAGATTTTATGAAGCCTCTGCGTTGGTGTCAACTGAGCAATTATCTGTACCGATGCAGCTTTTATAGTGGCCCCGCATTTTCTCCATACTGTCTTTCTTATGATCCGGAAGAGCGTGAGCATAGAGATTGAGCGTAGTCGATGCCTGCGCGTGGCCGAGTATCGTCGATAGAACTTTGATGTCCATACCGGATTCCAACGCCCTTGTTGCGAAGGTGTGACGCAGTGCATGAAAGTTTGTCGGCTCAATTCCGGCATCCGCAACAACACGCTTGAAAAGTGTCTGATACACTTTAGGATCACATGCTGCACCCAGAGGGGTGGCGAAAACATAATCCTCGTCATGATAGGCCTTACCCAAGGTGTCTTTTAGAGCGTCTTGCTTTTCTTTGTATGCCATCAAATCTTTCCAGAGTTCATCAAACAAAGGAATTTTGCGCTTGGACAGATCCGATTTAGGTGAACGCACAACGATTTCTGTTGAGGTAACGCCTGCACTTTTTTGAACGAGACGGCCTTTTTCATCGACCTTTTGCAACCGGCCCAGTGTTCTCCTGATGTGAATGCAATGTTCTTTTTTGTTTACGTCCTTCCACTGCAGTCCAAGTAGTTCACCTAATCGCAGGCCGGTATTGACAGCGAAGGTTATGCCATAAGCATGTATCTCCTCCGCACGGCTCACAGCTTCCTGCAGAGCTGTTTGCTCCTCTGGTGACAGGACGCGCATTTCTTTGGCTTTGACCTTTGGCAGCTTGACGCCTAGAATCGGATTACGGATGATCTTGCGGTCAATGACCGCTTGATCTAAAGCAGCATGCAGCATATTGTAAATATTCCGTAATGTCTTGGGGGCTAATCCGCCTTTAGTCCCTGAGCCAGACTTTTTCTTAAAGAATCTTTGGAGATCTTCAGTACTCAGGGATGTCAGCTTTACTTGGCCTAATTCTGGAACAAGGTGCAGTCGCACATATCCCTCATAAGAGATATATGTTGACCTCTTTACTGTTGGCAGTGCATATAACTCCAGCCAGTCTCGCAGCCATTTTTCTACGCTGTACTTATTGGGTTCTATGTAGGCACCCTTTGCAATCTCATTTAGAATTTCATTGAGTTTTCGTCTCACCTCCTCGAAAGAGTCGCCGTAGACTGTTCTTCGTTTGCTATCCACAGTATAGCGTCCCATATAACGGCCATCTTTGCGTTTTGTAATGGAGCCTTCTCCATTTGCTTTCTTTTTGCCCATACTTTTATTGATCCTCCTTACTTGTCGTACAGGCATACAAATCGTGCCATGTGGGATATAAACCTTTAGGTTTTTCCACACATAATATCTATACGACTTTCCGAAGGAAAACTCAACAGGAATCAAAGCAAATAACAAAAGTGCCTTTTATGTATTGTTGCGTTCTTTACTAAAGTTGGCATCCATCCACTCCAAAAAGTGTTTTTTGCTGATGATGATTCTTCTGCCAACTCGGATTTTAGGAAAATCATACCTGTTTACGACCTCATAAGCCTTATTTTTAGAAATGCCCAAAATCTTTGACAATTCGCGCGGGCCAAATACCATAGGGATAAGCTTTCCCTTCTGGCAAGTTTCTTTATTTTCTCTATTTCAAATTGTCACGGTTTCTAGCACGCTTTTGCCACAAATGAAATAATGACGATTACGGCAAAATTTGCTACATTTCCTTATTATATAATAAACAATCTATTGTCAAAAGTGCAACAGTGCAATCTCATAAACGAAAGAAGTAACATGAAACTCCAAAGTTATTACGATTGCACGTTTTCTCCACAGAAAATTGAGTGCGTTTGCGCACAGATGAGAATCGTGTCATAAATACTGCCGACACGTTTCTTGCGCTTCCACGTTCTAATTGATAATTGCATTTTCCTGCATTTTCACTTAAAATTATGGTAACAGTTACGTATCTTGGCGTAAGATAGAAAGAGTGGGATAGACTTGCAAAAAACTTCTAGAAAGTCACAACGGACGATAGCAAATCAAGAACAGCGTGCAAAAGACCGGCGTTGGAACCTGAAATGGTTTTCTGCGTGCGTAATCATGCTAATTTTTGCGTCTCTGCTTTATTATGGCTCGGTAAACGGCTGGATGTTCTTGGATCAGGCACATACTGCGGTGAATACAATGATAGCTATGTCTACAAGTGGGCTGGTTGTAATGCTCTCTCGAATTCCGGGTATCCGTAATAAACCTTCAGAAAAGCTTGAAAATGGATGTCTAATTGTTATCGCGCTTTGTGTTGCCGCTAATGTCTGCATTTCTTATTTTTCTGATGGGGAACCAAACGGTTATCTAATGACCATGATTGTTGGCGTTGCGACCGGAAGTGTCTCGCTACTTTTTTGCTCTTTTACAAATTATCTCGAACAGATTGATGCCAAGGAGCAACGCAAGGTTAGAAAAGCTGCTCGTAAAAAACGATGATACAAAGTACATAAAGCAAAGAACGCGGCCAGATACGCATTGAACGTATCTGGCCGCATTTTCTAAAGAGCAACCATCTGCTATTTATTTTCCATCCTTTGCAGCCACGAACCAGCGGCCTTTTTCAAACCATAGATAGCTCTCCTGTCCACGGTCACGTCGATCTGTTCCCACGCACTCCGACGCCTATCGTTGCCAAAAAGCGAAGTTTGTATACCAATAGTCGTCATCGACCAGATCACGCGGTGTGATGGTATGGACAAAAGCTGACGTGGAAATTACCACATCAGCTTTTGCCCATACTTATTCGCGTTTCTTCAATTTCTTCAGGCAGTCCAGAAGTATATCGAGGATGATGCACCAGATGACTGGGCAGCTATCTTCCTCCATCGTCGATCAAAAGAAGATCATCCCGTATTGCGGCATGGTCACATAGTTCATCCGAGAAGCCGGAGATGCTGAACAGGACGTACCACACTTTCCGCCGATCCCGCTCCCATGTGACATCACATGCCTTGGCCTCTAAAGCCCGAAGGACATTCAGCCCAACAGGCTCTTTCCAGTACTTGCACTCTCCCAGGATCAGGTTTGCACCCTCTGGATCAAGAGCTGCAATGTCAATCTCATTCTTGGCATCCCAGTATCCGCCCAACTTGGAGAACTGGAACGGCCATGCGTTATTGACATTCAACTCCCACATCCGCTCCTGACAGATATCCTTATATACGAAACCGATGTGGCTGGTAGTGAGTCCTTTGCGGATCTTATCCATCACGATACCGCTATGTCCACTTTCGATAAGGCTCATATTGGGATAGATAAATGCGAACCAAAATCGTAGATAGTTATCCTTGATCTTGTAAAGGCCGCGCTTGCTCTTTTCGGGGTTTTCCTCTGTGACAGGAACCTTTCGCTCCAGAATATCCAGATCTATCAGAGTTTTCAGGTACTTGGTCAGGTTCGTTGACTTGACCTCCAACACAGAGGCAATCGAGGAAAGCTTGTGATTTCCAGCCGCGATCGCCTTGATAATGGAAAAGTAACTGCCAACCTCACTGACTTCCTGCTGCAGCAGGAAATGCGGCTCATCATAGAGATAGCCAGAACGGTTCAGTACGCATTTCTGGATAGCACGATAGATATCGCCGCTCTCCGAAAATAACTCAATATATTTGGGGACACCACCTGTAACAGCGTATAGCTCAATGAGTTCTCTACGAGTTTTGCCAAGGAAAAGCTCATGGTAATAGGCAAATGGGATCTGCTTGAGCTGGATCTGCGCGGTTCGCCTTCCGTATAAGGGGCTGCCGTAGGCTAGTGTCTGGGACTCCATCATGGAGATCAGGGAGCCGCAAAGAATTACCATAACAGACTGGTTCTTTAATATCTCTTCCCATATCCGCTGGAAAATGGAAGGAAACGCAGGCTCCGCTTTGCCCAGATACTGAAATTCATCCAGTACGATAACGGGCTTGCTGTCATGCTTGGCATCCATGATTGATTTGAATATCACGTCCCAGCTCTTGACGTCTGCATTACGCAGAAGATCACTATCAATAAATTCTGCCGCCTTCTCTTTGAATGCCGTGCGGTTTTGCGCTTCGGACTCTTCACTTGCAAGGAAGAACAGGGCGTTTTTATCCCGAATAAACTCGGATATCAGCGTAGTTTTTCCCACTCGCCGACGCCCATACAGTACGACAAGTGCGCTGCCATTCCGCGCATACTCGCTTTGCAGCGTCTCCATCTCCTGCTGCCGATCAACAAATTGCTTCATAAGCTCACCACCTCTATAAAGTATTATACCCTAAATTATAATAATTTCAATTATAACTTTTTACTTTTCTATAAAATCTGACGGCAGTATGAGGGACAGCTTTTCGAGCGATATGACGAAATGATTCTCGAAGTATTCATCACGATACCATGCCTCATAGCGGTCAATGCCATATTCTTCTTCCAGTACGTCCCTATCTGCCCAATCCTTCACGCAGCCATCCTGTTGTTCCTCCCGGACACTTTGCAGTAGGGCAAAACGTCCGGCATCGTAGTCGGCGCATAGCTCAGTGAAGTTGCTGGAATCCAGATTCGTCGTGCAGTGTGTGGTAAGCAGATAAAGCTCGCAGGCCTTACATTTCTTCGGATCAGGCGAGATCACCCGCACCATTTCCGGTGTCATGATGACCATATCCAGCGCGATCCCGTCGAGCTTCTTGGGCGTCTGGTAGAGATCAGAGAACCGCTGCTCCAGTTCCTGGATCTCCTTCGGAAACAGCGGCGTCTCAAACCAGCAATAGATGTCAGGCGTATCATTCTCTGTTTCGCGGTCAACATCGTCACGAATCTCTGTGATGATGCCGTAAAGTCCCTGATATTCACTTTCCTCTGTTGCCACGACAGCGGCGCCTATGGTATAGGTTGTGCTATTGTATGTGTAACGCAAACCTTCTTTATTGATGATCATTTCATGTCCTCCTGATAATATTCCTCCCAGCCGTCCATGCGGTTGGTGCGTGCGCGTTCAGCATCGAAGCCCCGGCAGCGCGTATAGCCTTCTTCCGTCTTGAAGAAAAAGCACGGGGTAAGTCCATCGTCTATCTCCACGACGGACTTGACTTTAACCTCTCGGCCCAACAGCTCCGCGTCCTTCTGTGTGAGCAGACTCAGCCAGAACTCCCGCGGGGAGAGCTTGGTAGATTCCTCGTATGCTACTGCATAGCGGCTTGCCGTGGGCAGCGGTGTGAATGCAAAGCCCTGATGCAGCACGTTGTCCAACACATAAGTTTCCGGGTTGCGGTAATAGTAGATTCGCAGCGTGTTCGGCACCTTCCGCTTCGGGCACCATTCCGGTGCGCGTCTGCTCAGATCATGGCCTTTGAGATGCTTGGCTCTTTTCGGTAGAGTGCAATAGCATTCGCCAAAGCGCATTATCAGGCCCTTTAGCTTCTGAGAAGCGGGAACCGCATGGTAATACCGTTCCGGGCAATTCCGACAAGTGTACTCCTGCGGTGCAGGTTCTCTTTTCATGTGTATACTCCTTTTGATTTATATGTGAGGCCCCGGAAATCATCCGGGGCCTCTGACTTATGGGCGCAGCGTAAAGCGGTTCTCGCCTGTAAATGCACTTTGCAGGTGTCTTACTTCCGTCTCCAGCGCCGCTATGATCTGTTCTACCTGTTCCGGTGTGTAATCGTAGCACACGCGGCTTGCACAATTAGAAAGTGAATGGATAGCGTCTACGGCACGCTGTGTGCGCTGTTCGGCCACACGCACGAACCGTTCCGCCTTGGTTCCTTTTTGTCTCAATGTTCTCAAGCCCTCCTAAAACAAAAGCACCACTGAACTGTCGTCAAACAATTCAGCGGTGCTTCTCCGCATTTATATCTTATTGTGTTGCTTCAATGCGCACATTTGGTATCGGGGGAAGGTGCATAGATTTACACTAGACTTTACTGCCGCATAAATCGGTATGTTAGTTTCCTTCAATCCCAAAGATGTGATACATATAATCCGTCCTGGCATCGGCGATGTGGTAAACTAGCACTGTGTCGCCTGCAATACGATAAATACAAACGTATTTGCCGATAAACAAGGCACGAAAGCCATATCGTCCAAGCAACTGTGTTTCTTTCAAGACGCCCATTTCCGGGAAGTCCTTCAGCTTTCTGACAGAGGATAGGATCATATCGGCAAACTTTTCCGCAGACTGCTTTCCTACCGTGTTTTTGTGGTATAGCAGCAAATCCCGATACTCCATCCTCGCCTCATGCAGCCACTCAATCTTCATTCAAGACCTCCTGTGTTAGACGTTCCATTTCGTCCATCGTAGAGGTTTTGGCGCCTGCAAGCCGGGACTGTTCCCGTTGGAGCAGCATGAACAACAAATCCAGTTCTTTCTCACGCTTTTCCCAAAGATCCAGCGGGACAAAAACCATCTCACCATCACCGTTTCGCGTCAGGTAGATGGGCTCCTGCTTCTCTTTAGCCAGTTTTACCATTTCATCATAGCCGTTGCGCAGTGATGTTGCCGAACGGATCATCATATCGCAGCACTCCCTTCACTCTATTATTATGTCTTTATTATAGACGAATTATTACCTCACGTCAAGTTTCAATCCCATTATACCCATTATACTGGGAGATGGACGTATAGGAGGGCGGTGTTTTTGCCGCCCTCCTATACCATTTATGCGCACATCACTTCCGGCAGCTCCATCACAAAAGGGCACGTTTCCAAGGACACATGATACATGAAGTTCATGGTCTCAAAAACGGCCTTACGGTCAGAGAACGACTGAATACGGACGACCTGCGAGGTACAGATCAGGCCACCGGAATGGCGTATCCATGCACGGCAGCCCTCACAGAGCGGCGCAGCCAACTGGCCGGTAAGAATGACCTGCTTCTTATTCATTTCTTTAACCCCTTCCTTTGACCGGTATGGTCATGAAAAGCTCGATCATTGTCTGAATTGAAAAATAGCCTGCGAATGATCTAATAGGCACATTTGAGAATGCTCCGTACCACATGTACGGTGGTATTCTCCCTCTGCGCGATCTCACGCGTACCATAGCCATCTGCCTTGAGCCGCAGCACGTTCATATCACGGCGAGGCATATGCCGGCCAAGATCGTGGAACATCAGACCGGTCTCCATGTCCAGAAAGCTTTCATCCGTTGCGGAGAGCATATCGGAAAGGGACAAGCCGGCTTCGTCCATAACTGCGTTCAGGCTGACAGTAGGCGCCGCACGCTTGGTAGACGTCTGATGGCGGAAATGGTCTGCCAGGCGGCTCTCCATCTTGCGCCACGCAATGGTGGCGAAGCTGAATCGACTGGACTCGCCCCGAGAGGTGTAGTCCATGACCGCCTGCAAGTAGCCGAAGATCACAACATCGTAATATTCATCCTCCGGCAGCTTCTTCTCCTTGAGAAAGGCATAGACCAGATTGTGGTGCTCCTCCGCGAAAAGCTGCTGCGCCTGAGACATGGGGGTATTCTCGTTCATTACAGATCCTCCTTTATATAGACCGAGAGCCGCAGCCTGAGCAAAAACTCAGGCTGCGGCTCTTCACATGGTTCAGACCCGCGCAGGGCCTGACGGATTCATTTACTGGGGAAGCTCCTCACGTTCACCGTCGATCACAGCCGCACCGGAAATGCAGAAGTGATCGCCGCTGTCGGCAACGGTATACTCTGTGTTTGCGGCAGTATACTGGTCATCCTCGTTCTCACGGGCGGCAGACAGCTCCGCACGGCTCTTCAGCATCTCCTTCGCCTGCTGGCGGAACGATTCCACAAAGGCGCGAAACTCGCCTACCTTTTCAGGAGGAAGGTCGGCCATTTTGCGGAAGGTAGCCACACTGTAGGTGTTGCCATTGTCCACGCGCTTCAGGCCGATCTGCACCACGCTACTCCATGCCGGACGACGCCGGGCCACAAATGCGGCGTTCATGAAATCATTGAACGGCCGCAGGCTGGTAGGCGGCAGAGAAAGCTGTACGGGGATATAGTCACCGTCCTGCAGGAGATACAGAATACGCATGTTCTTGCAGGCTTTGCCTTTTCCGTCTGTTGCCGTACCGTAGCGGTTCAGCTCACAGGCAGCGCAGGCGCCGCCAGGCGTTCCGTAGCCCTGCTTCCCATCCACAGTGGAGCACAGGGGAACCGTGTTATCATCATATTCCATGCCTTCCGGCCAATAGGCGCCGCTGGCGTGGTGGAACAGGATGACACCCTGCAGAAAACGGGTATACTCCGGATTCTCCGGGTCGCCGGTAGGCAGCTCAAATTGCAGAGAGCCGCCAGCCGGGATCTTGACCTTGGGGAAGGAGAGCGTCAGGCCCTCCATATCATCGGCAAGATCATCATTGCCGAAGTCAAGACCGTCCATAGCGGGAAGGTTGAACGTGTAGGGGGTCGCCATCGTCGTAGTTTCAGGATAACTCATTTTTTGATCCTCCATTTAATCATTTTGTTTTCACATTACGCTGCGGACGCTGCGGATACCTGATTCAGCCGTGACCACACGCTTCTGGGCATTGCCAGAATGTTGTAGCCGATGATCTCCAGATCCGTGGCACGGTCATAGCTGTTTACGTCCTGACTATACCGTGTTACCGCATTGGAGAGACCGTACAAGCTCAGGTCGTGGCCTTCGATCAGATATTGCAGGATACCTTCACCCTCCGAGTCCGTAAGACCGAACTGCCGGGTGGTCAGCTTCACGACGCCGGGTACATCTGCGGTGTTCATGGGGACAGCCGCAGCCTCCCGCATCATGCCCACCACCTGACTGAACCGTGCCTCCTCTGCGGCGGCACGGACAGTGTCCTGTACCTTCATCAGAAAAGCCTGATCGTCCGCAGCCAATGTCTTTTCAGAATAGAGCTGGAAGTTCTCCTCCGCATCCGTTGCCCGGCCGATATGATTGCGCTTCGTGGCGGCATCGTTGACCACCATGCCGTTGCTGCATACCAATCGATAGATCAGGGGCTGGATGTTGACAGAGCCTAAGCCTACCTCGCTGTTGCTGATAACCACACCGGCCTGCACCGTGTCACCCGGCGTCACGTCCTCCTGTAAGCGGGGATTGACCGCCTTGATATACATGCGGGAGTCGGTGATCTGACAGCTCTCGATGCGCACATCGGGGATCTCCGCCAGAATGGGCAGTACCGCCGAGGCGATGCTGTAGTTGTCCATACGCAGATAGCGGTTGCTGAGGTAGGCACGGGCCTTACCGTCCAGAACACGGATCATGCGCTGGGCAGGCGTCCGCTCCAGCCATGTGTTGACATTGTGTGCCAGAAGTCCGGGGTCTTCGCTGCGCATTCGCTCATAGTACTTGGCGGGGATGCTCAGGTGCGTACCGATCTGCCGGTGGGCAATGTCGCCGATCTCCAGCGGTTCGATACGGTCTGCGCCATCACTGTTCAGCACATGGAGCGCCAGATCTTGGCCATAGCTCTCAAAACGAAGGTTGCCGGTATTGACCACATAATCCTCTTTGGCATTCTGCTGCCGGGTGATCTCCGCGGCAAGCTGTTCCAGCGTCAAGCCTGTTTTCATGGCAGCACCCTCCTTACCAGTTCAGCGCGATGGCGTCATCCGTCATGCTGGCGGCGATGCCCTCACGCTCGAATACCTTCAGGAGCCGGGGCCAGTAATGCTTCTCTGGCAGGCTTTTGAATGAGGTCTGTGCTTTCTCCACGTCACCCTGACGGATGCAGACGTCACCGTTATCCTTGATAACCAGACTGCTGTAGCCGCGGGAGTTAAGGTCGTAGATCAGATTATCCAGAACCTTACGCCCCTGCTGCTCGAACCAGACCTGCGGATCGATCTCACGGGGCGGAGCAGGCAGCTTCTCGGAAGCGCCGTTTTCCGCTGTACTCTGTACCACAGGTGTGACCTTCAGCAGTGAGCAGGAAAAATTGGCCTTTTGGTCGAATGTCACCTCTGCCTGGTCATAGTCGGGAATACCGGAGATAGTGATACGGCCTGTTCCGCCATGAAGGATCAGCTTCTCCGGTTCCGGGCTGCGCCACTCCCATGTAGCATCCGGATACACCGCTTTCAGATATGCGGAGATCCTGTGATTGACATGGCGGAGCAGCAGTGGGCCGAAGCCTTCTTCCTCTTCCATGGACAGTGAGCGAAGGCTCTGCCGCTGCGCGTCATAGGCAGCTCTGCGGGCAGCACGCCGCTTCTCAGTTTCCTGTTCCTGAATATAAGGGAACACGAATGCGACCGTGACCCAAATCGCCCAAATGGTAAATGCGGCTGTCAGAAGCCAGATCTGCGTGTCGCTGCGTACAAACGCAACGATAGCCAGAACGGCCGCGATAAGGACAGAGACACCAGACCAAATGGACTTCTTCTTATTCATGCTTTGCACATCCTTTCATTTTTGTGATAAAAACAAAAAAAGAGGAGCTGCCACGCATCTTTTTTGATACATGACAGCTCCTCTTATGCCCGGCATTTTATCCGGGCAGGGGTTCTCGTTCTCCGTCGATCTCCGGCGCCTGTTCCGGCGCTTTCACCTCACCGGGCTGGAGATAGCGCCATCGAAACGCAATGACTTTCAGACGCTTATCCCGCGTCCAGCCATCCCGTTTCAGATAGTCCTCCAACTCCAGTACGCCTTCCACATTGATCAGCGCACCACGGTGCAATTCCCTTTTTGCAAATTGAGAGGCGATAGCGCCAAAAGCAACGACCTGATAATACTGCGTTCTTGCGTAAGCCCCCTTACCGGTACGCTCCGCAAGATCAAACCGAAGATAGGGCCGGTTATTGGCACTGATTTTCAGCTCAATATCATCCGATACGATACGGCCGAAGACGGATATATTTGCCATTACACTCCTTTCTGCCTTACGGCTAAAATATCTATATAAAAAGTGCCGGCATACAGCATCAGCCCATTAAGGCAAAGCTGTCATGTCGGCACAAAATTACAAACTTAACAAACGTGTGCGATCCGAAAAGTACTCGGAAACCCTGATCGGGCGATGCACAAAAAACAACTACAAGTGCATTGTAACACTATATATTGCGATTGTCAATAGTTTGCAATTCTATATATAGATATTTCTTAAGACACATGTGACAAGCTCAATTTGACAGACGGTGTCTGGCTTTTTCGCAGGTCAGATACTATTCTTAACTCAGAATATCAACATTACCATAATCCGTCTCCTCCAGCCCAAGAAAACCATCGGTCGGGAGGGATGCGTCAAGGAAGCTGCTGCCGGTCAGGATACGCTCAGAAGATTTGAAATAGAAACGGTACTGGCGGCCGATCTCTATTCTGTCCTGCTTGGGCAGTACGAGCGTCATTTCATGCTCCTGACTATCTATGATCCGGATATTGCGGTACTTGCGGAGCGGCGTCTGCATAATGGCAATGCAAACGCCATCAACGGCGGTATAGTGGGCAGTGATAATAAGACGATAGAGTACCACAGCTTTGTAAGCGAGCCCTATGGCGAGGATGCCGCTGAGTAGAACGGTGATGGTATCATGGGAAAAGAAAATAGCTGCCAGACCTACAAAGAAGAAAGCTGCTCCTACCAGTGCGGTAAGGAGCAACTTTTTCTTCAGGGGCAGCGGTGCTGTCCTGAGCTTGTCCATCATGACAGCCTCTCAAAGATGATCTGGCGACGCAGATAGAGGTTTGCCACAGCCTGCAGCACCGGGCGGCAGTAGCCGAAAGGCCTGACCATATCCGCGATATTATCGCTGGTGGTGGTATCATCTGCATACAGGGCCTCCATCAGCTGCGAATCGGAGTGGATCGTATGGATATCATACTCCACACACTTGATCAGCTCCGCTGTAGACAAAAGAGCCTGTTGGGACAGATGGTAGACCCGCCGCTCATTTGCGCTGCGCCGGTCCTTGTGGAACAGCTTTCTGGTAATGGCAAAGGGGACATGGCCGAAGACCGTCAGCTTGATAAAGGAAATCAGGCGCAGCAGCAGACTGTCGGAGATCGGTACTACATAAAGCCCTGACAGCAGGGCATACAGCGCATCCTCACCGGTCTCGCCGCAGCCCTCCACCACCAGACCACGCTGTAGCAGCCGGCGCATACAGTCAAGGAAGCTGCGCCGCGGCGCAATGCCGCTGGCTTTCAGCTTGGCGATATAGGTATCCTCAAGAACTCTGGCGTCCATGATCTGCCAGTTCAGCGTGGCCCACAGGATCATCTCCTGAATGTCCAATGCGTACTCCCGCTTGTTGATGATGACCATAGGGCAGGTCATATCGCCCATATGGCCTTTGCGCTCAAAACGGCCTACTGCCGTGTAGTATTTCTGCATGTATTTCACCTCACATTTTCTCATGAAGCCTTGGAGCCTTTCTTCATTGGCTCGTATTCAAGACTTTGCAAAAACTCCTTGTTAGACTTCAGGCGCTCGGCAGCTCTATGTACGGCCGCGCCCAAATAGTTCGCCTTGATGCCGTAATGGGCGGCAATGTCCGTATTGCTCAGGCCGATGAACTTCAGCTGCATTGCCTCAATGCCCAGACGGGCGACACCATCGTATTGCTGCTTTGCGCTTTCCAGAAGGGACAGCGCATCTACCTCAGCCAACTGTTCCTGAAAGCTGCGGATACCGGAAGCCATGGCACGGCGGCTGTCAGCTTCCGTGTCAAAGATCTCCGATACCGGGAAGCAGCGCCGCTCCTTGCTGCGCTGCAGCCGGCAATAGGTACGCAGGCCGTTCTCAACGACCTTCTGGGCATAGGTGGGAAAGCTGGCGCCGCCATCCGGGTCATATGTCACCGCAGCCTTACAGAGCCAGATGCAGCCCTCCTGAAATAGATCGTCATAGCCGAAACCATAACGCTGCTCATTGACCTGAACACTGGTATGGATGGCCCAGCGTACCACGTCCATATTCGCCTCTACCATATCGCGCTGAGTATCGGTAAGGGCGATATCCTTATTCTTCATTGTCGGATTCACCTTCCTTTCTTGGTGGATTTAGGCGAGATCCTTATGCGATCTCTGTGCCGGGGATATGAAACTGTTCACAGGCGCGGATCAGCCGGTCACACATATACGCGCCGAATTGTGCGATGTGCGCCTGATCTTTATGCAGACCGAACTCTGTCTGCATCCATTGGTACGCCTCTCGTTTGGACATCAGGCCGGAGCGCCACAGGCGGTCAAAAGCACGGTGTGCCTGGATACGTTTATGCCGCAGATCTCCGTCTGCCAGAGAGCCCAACGGGAACCGTGTGGTGCGATGGGCGGCTACGTAGCTGTTGCAGGCGGGGTAACGGTCACAGACATACAGATACTTGTATGTGCCGCGGTCGTTTCCATACACAAAGCTGGCCGGATGTAGAGTGGCCTTGGCCCCGCAGTTGGGGCAGTGGATGTTGACTCTTTTCAGATGATTCACCTCCTTTACCGGGTGCGTATACATTCATTGCTGGCAGTTCTCCCACATCTGGGAGAGACTGCACCGTTTCGGATCCTCTACATTCCAGACAAGCCAACTGGTGTAGAAGCGTTGGAAGCCCTCCAGCGTCATAACGCCGACGCAATCATACTTATCCACGGTCTCGCCGGAAAGCTCCTCGAATACTGCCACGGGGATGATCGTTGGCACGGCATTGTGATTTACAGACAGAAGAAAGCCAGAGCAGTCGGGACAGTGCTGGCAGTCGATGAAAAAACTGTTCCGCCAATTACAGCAGGTTGCCTGTAAAAATCGGTAAAAGCGCTTGTCCATAAAAATCCCCCTATTATCATTATCCGTAAAACGAAATCAAAAGTGCGCTACTTTTTGAAAAAATTTTTCAAATTTCTCTGCGGCCACGGGGTCGGGGGCGTCTGGAGACGATAAATGTCATGGCAGCAGCCACTGCCAGAATGATGCAAATTGCTTTTTTCATGGTATGTTCCTCCTGTTAATTTTCGGTTCGTTCGCAATAGACCACATAACGCTGCCGCCCACCCGAAGCGTAAGGGTGGCAGGTCAACAGCGTCAGCAGGTCGCGGTTCGGCTGAATTTTGATTTTTTCCACCGCGTGGAGTCAGATGATAGAAATATGCCAAACTATTGAAATGTTGTCGGGTTTACCCGCAAACATTTCAATAAACTTCTTGATTTTTCCCGTGCGCTGGCGTATACTATCCATTGAAAAGTAGCATGATAATACCAGCAAGTTTTCAACGGAGGTTGGGTTATGGAAATAAAACGAGATCGCTATTTGAAGAAAATCATCTCCTTTATGTGGGATGG
>OGPK01000585.1_pt1 | contig 36336 bp, 36 predicted proteins | sample 1552921 | NCBI WGS metagenome assembly OGPK01 (sample SAMEA2580264, study PRJEB22360) | human gut metagenome | biome: human gut; feature: human-associated habitat; material: faeces | place: Denmark | collected 2008/2010 | reverse complement strand
TTGTTGAGGAGCACAGCGGCCCCGGCTCCGCCAAGGGCTGGGGCCGTCTCAAAGCCGGTGGCTGGATTGCGAAAGACTGGGTGAAGAAGGTCTAAAAGTAAATACATAAAGCAAAAGGCGCAGGGCAGCCGGGATTTCCGAGCGGGCTCTGCGCCTTTTTTAATTTTCAGAAAAGCCGCGCCCCGGGTCAGAAGGACTTGACGCGGGGCGCTTGACAGATTTACAAGTGCATTATGTAAAGCCAATAAAGAAATATCAGGAAAATCTTGAACAGGCTTGCAAAAATCTGCTATGATATGTCAAAAGAGGGATAGCCATGACAAAAGAGCAGATTAGAACAAAATTTGACCATTGGGCTGAACGTGTAGGGCACACGCCGTTTGAAAATGACCTCGACAACGCGACGCTTTTGCTTTCATACGACGACAAGCAAACAAGTACAACATTTTCGACCGTGGCGGTCTATGCCGTCGCCGTACATACCGACCACGTGCATGTGTTCTTGTTTTCTGTGCGTACCGCTTGGCAGCTTGATGAGCGGGGCAATACCGGCGAAGTGCTTGATGAGAGGTATCGGGTTATTGTGGCATTTTAACCCACCCTATAGCTTGCATCTCGTTATTCTGAACAGGAATCGTAAATGCGCATGGCATCTATGCAGACGGCTTCTTTTAACGCTGCGCCGTTTTCGCAATCGGGTGTCCGCTCATTTTCAGCCATATTTGTAAACCTCCTTTGTGGTTTCTCAATGCCATTGTACGGAAAAGGGCGGGTATTGTGCCTGTCCCGCCGCTTTGCTCGGTTTTTTCGCATTGTAAGAAATTTTTCGGTTGTATATTTCGCCGCAGTTTGCTATAATGAATAGGAATGTACCGCGCTGCGGTGCAAAAAGTCGGCAAAGGCCGGCAAATTTACGCAGAAAGCAGTAAATGAAACTTATGGCATTGATTGTAATTGAAGGTCTGGACGGCAGCGGCAAAGGCACGCAGGCAAAGCTTTTGTATGATTACGCCTTATCGCGCGGCCGCGCACGGCAGGTAACGTTCCCGGATTATGACTCTCCGTCTTCGTCGCTTGTAAAAATGTATCTGAAAGGCGATTTCGGAAAAGAGGCGGGAGACGTGAACGCCTACGCCGCAAGCGCATTTTACGCCGTGGATCGCTTTGCAAGCTACCGCATGAAGTGGAAAGACGATTATGCAAGTGGTGTGCCGATCATCTCCGACCGCTATGTGACGTCCAACATTGTATATCAATTAAGTAAGCTGCCAAAAACGGAGTGGAAAGCGTTCGTTTCGTGGCTTGAAGACCTGGAATATGAAAAATTCGGGCTGCCGAGGCCGGATCGTGTGATTTATCTGGATGTGCCGCCTGAAATTTCCCAAAGGCTGCTCACGGAGCGCTACGCAGGCGACACCACCAAAAAAGACATTCACGAAAGCGACATACATTATCTGCTACATTGCAGGGACTGTGCACTGTACGCCGCAGAGCATTTAAACTGGACCGTATTAAACTGCGCCGAGGGCGACACCTTGCGCAGCATTGAAGATATTCATCACGAGATCAAGGAAAAGCTGGAGGATTTATTATGATCTATGTATTTCTTGCAAACGGATTTGAAGAGATCGAAGCGCTCGCGCCTGTGGATATTCTGCGCCGCGCAGAGCTTGAAGTAAAGACCGTCGGCGTCGGCGGCAAAACAATCACCGGCTCCCACGGCATCACCGTAACAGCTGACATCGAAGAAAAAGACGTTACAACGGACAATATGGAGCTGATGATCCTGCCCGGCGGCATGCCCGGCACACTGAATCTTGAAAAATCGCCGATCGTCACAACCTGCGCGGAATACTGCGCAAAGAACAACATTTACCTTGCGGCAATCTGCGCTGCACCGAGCGTTCTCGGCCATCTCGGCCTCCTAAACGGTAAGGAAGCCATCTGTTTCCCGGGCTTTGAAGGCGAATTAAAAGGCGCCACAATCTCCGAAAAGCCGGTCTGCGTAGACGGCAAGATCGTCACGGCAAAAGGCATGGGCGTTGCCGTGCAGTTTGGCTTGACGCTTGCTGGTCTCATGGTCGGCAAGGACGTTGAAAAGAAGATCCACGACGGCATTCAGTGCACGGATTGATGACCGATATAACCGAAAAAAACGCACTGCGCCGAAAAATGCGTGCGGCACGCAAAGCCTGCACGGATCGCGCTACACGGGATGACTGCCTTTTGCAGCGGCTCATGGCACTTTCGGTGTACCAAAAGGCATCGTGTGTTTTGAGCTACGTAAGCTTCGGCACGGAAGCGGATACGCTCAGAATTCTCGATCGTGTACTTGCAGACGGCAAAGCGCTTTACGTACCGAAATGCGTGCCAAACACGAATCGCATGGTGTTTTACCGCATCTCGGCTTTACGCGATCTTTCGCCGGGCGCTTACGGCATTTTGGAGCCGAAAGAAGCAGAGGCATATCAAGATGAGGCGAATGCACTGTGCCTTGTGCCGGGACTGGCGTTTTCAGCAGACGGCGCACGGCTCGGGTACGGCAAAGGGTACTACGATACGTTTTTTGCACGGCATCCGGTTTTAAAGCTCGGCCTATGCTACGATTTTCAGCTCGTGCCGCAAGTGCCGACGCAGCCGCATGATGTACGCATGGACGGTATTTTGACCGACAAGCGACTCGTTGTTTTGACGGCAGATGAAGAAAGGATGGAATGAAAATATGAGTGATAACGGCAGGCGCTACGCCCCGAAGGACGCAACACCGCGCAGCCAGAATTCGCGCGAATTCAAGCTGAATCTTTCCGAAGATCAGCTCAATCACACAGACGAACTGGAGGACTTGCAGGGCTATGCCGGCAGCCGCGCACCACAGCGTGTGGAAGAAAGCTCTGCCGGTGCACGCTCCGCCCGCGCGGAACGCAATCAGAAAAAAGAAGCGAAGGAGCATAAGAAAAGAAACCGTGTAAAGGCCAGAAAAAACAAGCGCATTTTCGCGTTCACGTGGCTTGCCATGGTTATCCTGGTCTCTCTGACCCTCGCTTCGTACCTGATTGGCGGCTCCAACGATTTTCTCGGTGTAGACCGCACGGATTCCGAAGTGGAGGTCACAATTCCCGAAAACGTGACGCAGGAGCAGCTGACAGACATTCTTTACAAGAGCCACGCGATCGATAAGCCGGAGTTTTTCTCCCTTTTCTGCAAATTCACCACGGAAATGGAGTATTTTGAACCCGGCACGTATACGATCAAGACAAACTACGATTATAAGCAGCTTGTCAATACCTTACAGTCCGGCCCGGATCTCGGCGAAGAGATCACCGTCATGTTCCGTGAGGGCATTACGGTGCAGCAGCTTGCCGCTTTGCTGGAAGAAAACGGCCTGCACACTGCAGACGAGATCCTTGAAGCCTGCAACTCTTCGGATTACGACAGCTACTCGGATGTTGCAGCCATCACGAACACAAGTGACCGCTACTATAAGCTCGAGGGCTATCTGTTCCCGGATACGTACCAGTTCTTTGAAAACGATACGGTAGAATCGATCCTTGACCGCTTCCTCAATAACTTTGAAAATAAGCTCACCGACGAAATGCGCGATGACATTGCGAAATCCGGCTATACCACGGATCAGATCATCACGCTCGCTTCCATCATTCAGGCAGAAGCCGCAAATACGGACGACATGTATATGATCTCCGCTATTTTGCGCAACCGACTGGAAAACGGCGCGGAGCATGACATCCACACGCTGGACTGCGACTCCACAGTTTATTATCCGTACAAAACCGCGAATGACGCGCCGGAGGGCTTCGTAAGCTCGTACTCCACGTATGACAACAGCGGCCTGCCGGCGGGCCCGATTTGCAACCCGGGTCTTGAAGCTATTAAGGCGGCAATCTATCCGTCCGAAGAGGGCAGCGAGTATTACTTCTTCTGCCATGACAGTGACGGCACCCCGTACTATGCTTCCACAATGGACGAGCATTTGATGAACATGGCGGAAGCCGGTCTGCTGTAACCGACACAACATTTACGATAACAAAGCTACCTGTGCCTTTCCGGCGAATTTTGTCCGGGAAGGCACAAATGCAGTAAAGGAATGAATTTCATGGAACAAAAACGATATAACGCGCCGGAGCTTCTGGCGCCGGTCGGCGATATGGAGCGCCTTATTTCTGCCGTGCGCTACGGTGCGGACGCGGTGTATCTTGCCGGTAAATCCTTCGGCATGCGCTCTGCGCCTTCCAATTTTACAAACGAGGAGCTTGAAGAAGCTGTAAAATACTGCCACGCGCAGGGCGTGAAGGTCTATGTCACCTGTAATATTCTGCCGCATAACGCAGAACTTGCCGCGCTGCCGGCGTTTCTCGAGTTTTGCCAGGCAATCGGTGTAGACGCGTTCATCATGACCGACCTCGGCGTGATGTCCATGGCAAAAAAATACGCGCCGAATGTCGCGATACACATTTCCACGCAGGCCGGCGTTGTGAATTATGAGACCGCAAACGCGTTTTATAACATGGGCGCAGAGCGCGTCGTGCTGGCACGCGAGCTCTCGTTTGAAGAAATCGCGGAGATCCGCGCGAAAACGCCGAAGGCGCTCGAAATCGAAGCATTTGTACACGGTGCGATGTGCGTTTCGTTCTCAGGCCGCTGCCTGCTTTCAAACTACATGACCGGTAGAGACGCAAACCACGGCGATTGCGCGCAGCCGTGCCGCTGGGATTATTACCTCATCGAGCGCACGCGCCCGGATCAGGTGTTCACGATCGAACAGGATCAGAAATCGACGTATGTCTTCAATTCCCGCGATATGTGCATGATTGAGCACATTCCGCAGCTCATCGAATGCGGCATTTCGAGCCTCAAAATTGAGGGCCGCGCAAAGCCCGCGTATTACGTTGCCTGCGTGACGAATGCGTATCGCCACGGCATCGATGCTGTCATGAACGGTGAGCCGCTTCCGCAGTGGGTCGTGGACGAGACAGAGAAGATCAGCCATCGCGCGTACAGCACCGGGTTTTACAGCGGTCACGAGCCGGGGCAGACCGTAAACAGCGGCGGATACATCCGCGGCTGGGATGTTGCGGCCGTGTGCACCGGCGAAGAAAACGGCATGATGCGCCTTTCACAGCGCAACCGCTTCTTCCGCGGCGAGACCGTCAGCGTACTGGAGCCGGGCGAAGTGCCGTATGACCTCACACTTAGTGAAATCTACAACGAGGATATGGAGCCAATCGAATCCGCACCGCACGCGACGATGACGGTCTACCTCAAGACCGACCGAAAAATCAAAGAGGGCGCGTTTCTAAGAGTGAAGCGCGGCTGAATAACACCTCCGTTTAGGGCCCATACTTTTCCTATACGGAGGTGTTTTTATGTCTACACGCAGGATCATCGCAACGTATGCGTTTGTGATGTTCTTTCTCGTCATCGCACTGCTCGGCACCGTGACCGCCGCTTTCGGCGGCACAAGCTATACGGAGGCCGCCGGGCGGCAGAGTTTATATACCTTAACGGCCGCCAAGGCGCGCGGCACGATCTACGACCGCAATTTGCAGCCGCTCACAAACGCCGAGCGTGTTTATGTCGCTGCGGTAATTCCCTCGCGGGAAACGCTTGCCAAATTAAACCGCGCTGTACCGGAAGAAAAACGCGAAGTCCTGCGCACGGCGCTTGAAAGCGGAAAACCGTTTCTGATCGAAGTCACAACACCCGTCAGCGACGACGGCATCCAGACATTTTCCGTCACAAAACGGTATGCAAACCCGCAACCGGCGGCGAATCTGCTCGGGTATCTCGACAGCGACTATAACGGCGCGGACGGTGTGGAAAAAAGCTTCGATGCACTGCTTGCGGAAAACCACGGGGAAATCGACGTTACCTTCGCCATTGATGCGCTCGGCAATGCCATCTCCGGCGAAACAATGCACGTGGAAAACACATACCGCTTTGCGGACGGTGGCGTAATGCTGACGCTGGATAAGCGCATACAGCAGTGTGTGGAAAATGCCTGCGCGGAAATCAAAAAAGGCGCCGCCGTCATTTTAGATTGCAAAACCGGCGAAATTCTGGCTTCCGCAAGCTTCCCGGCCGTAGACCCGAACGACCTTGCTGCGTGCATGGAAAATGAAGATGCACCGTTTGTAAACCGTGCCCTGTGCGCGTATACGCCCGGTTCGGTCTTTAAGCTCATCTGCGCCGCCTCGGCGCTCGAATACGGCATCGATTACAAGGAGGTGTATACCTGCACTGGAAGCATTGTTGTTGACGGCCTCACGATCACTTGCTACGGCGGCAAAGCACATGGGGAAGTGAATCTCCACACAGCGCTGCGCAGCTCGTGCAACGGGTATTTCATACAGCTCGCGCAGAAACTCGGCGCGGAAAAGATTTTAAGTATGGCGGAAAAGCTCGGCTTTGGTACATCTGTTTCGCTTGCAGACAATTTAGAAACGGCCGCAGGCTCGCTTTCGAATGCACAAGCCCTTAAAAACGCCCGTGCGCTGGCGCTGTTTTCGTTCGGCCAGGGTGAAACGACTGTCTCACCGCTGAATTTGGCCGCTGCCGTAAACGCCATCGTTGCTGACGGCATTTATATGACGCCGCGGCTCGTATATGGCACGGTCGATACAAATTTATCCGTACAGGAAACCGAAGAAAACACCGGTGAAAAAGTCATGGAGCCGACGACCGCCGCACGCTTACGTGCCTATATGGAAAGCACAGCACGATTCGGTACAGCACGGATCGGCGCGCCGCAAAACTGTGTTTCCGGCATCAAGACCGGCACGGCGCAGACAGGTGTATATGACGAAAACGGGGAAGAAATCGAGAATTATTGGTATGCAGGCTACATCTGCAATGCACAGGAAAAGCCGCTTTATACCCTCGTCGTGTTGGAAGAAACTGCCGGCGAAATGCATGTGCCGCAGGCTTTCCGCAAAATCGGCGAAGCACTTGTCGATTTTAATTGACAAGCCGGTAAAAAAGCATTATAATAAGATACGTATGAGGGGTGGAGATATGGCAAGCCTGAATCTTGAAGATATGCAGCAGATTCAAAAAGAACTGCAAGCAAAATATCTCGAAAAGTGGGGAGGCCTTTCTCCGAAAATCGGTCGCGATAAGCTCCTTTGGATGATGATTGAAGCCGGTGAAGTTGCCGACATCATCAAGAAAAAGGGTGACGATGCGATTTTGAACGACCCCGAGACCAGACACCACTTCACGGAAGAAGTATGTGATGTGCTTATGTATTTAAACGATGTTCTGCTGTGCTACGGCATCACGCCGAATGAAGTCGAGAACGTATATCTCGAAAAGCACAAACGCAACATGAGCCGCTGGTGATTTTAGATTTTAATTTGTTTTATAGCAAAAGGCACGGGCAAATGCACATAGCTGTACCGAACAGAGAGCGGATCCACAGGCTGGAAGATCCTCGGAAAACACCATGTGCAGGCCAACCCGTATGACTGCCGCACAGTGATGAACTGTGCCGTTTTCCGCGTTAAGGAGTTTAAAGTGGTGTATGAAGAAAAGCTTCATGCACAATTTGGGTGGTACCACGGAACTGTCCGTCCCATTGCGGAGGACAGTTCTTATTTTTTTGTAAGGAGTGGCAAAACATGAATATGGACTATTGCCTTTCCGAGCTTAAAGCCCTGCTTTCCATCGATTCCCCGTCCGGCTTTACGGATAAAGCGGCGGACTATCTTATCGGTGAACTGACAGCACTCGGCTACGCTCCGGAAAAAACAAGAAAGGGCGGCGTTTTCTGCTGCCTCGGCGGCGAGGGCAGCCCGCTTGTGCTGATGGCACACGTAGACACGCTCGGCGGCATGATTTCCACAATCAAGCCGAACGGCCGCATCACGATCACGCCGATCGGCGGCCTGCGCGCCGAAAACTGCGAAGCGGAGAACTGCCGCATTTACTCGCGCTTCTCCGGCGTTTACAGCGGCACCTTGCAGCTTTGCAATGCGTCGATCCACGTGAACGGCTCCTACGGTGAAAAGCTGCGCACATTTGAAACGACCGAGGTCGTGCTCGACGAGCCGGTAAAATCCGCCGATGATGTGCGCGCACTTGGCATTGAAGCGGGCGATTTCGTCTGCTTTGACCCGCGCACCGTCATCACGGAAAGCGGCTATATCAAGAGTCGTTTCCTCGATGATAAGCTCAGCGCCGCCATGCTGCTTGCGCTCGCAAAGGAGATCAAAGACAACAACCGCACTTTGAAGCGCAAGGTCTATCTGCACTTTACGGTGTATGAGGAGGTCGGACACGGTGCTTCCGCTTCCGTGCCGAACGATGCCGAAGAGCTCATCAGCGTAGACATGGGCTGCGTGGGCGACGGGCTTACCTGCACGGAGCGCGAAGTTTCCATCTGCGCGAAGGATTCCGGCGGCCCGTACAATTATGCCGTGACAACCGCGCTTGTGGAAGCGGCGAAGTCCGTCGGTGCAAAGTATGCCGTGGACGTTTATCCGCACTACGGCTCCGACGTAGAGGCATCGCTGCGTTCCGGCTGGGACGTGCGTCACGGCCTCATCGGCGCAGGCGTTTACGCTTCACACGGCTACGAGCGCTCCCACATTGAAGGCGTCGAAAATACGTTAAAGCTGCTTGAGGCTTATGTTTTAGACTGAGCTTAGGCTTTTTATATTATTCTATCTGCAAATTATAGAAGGAATGGTGAATACAATGCAGTGGACAGGATTAAATGATCTCAGAGAAAAGTATCTTTCTTTCTTTGAGTCTAAGGGACATCTGCGCCTGCCGAGCTTCCCGCTGATTCCGAAGGATGACAATAGCCTTCTTCTGATCAACTCCGGCATGGCCCCGATGAAAAAGTATTTTACGGGTGAAGTAACCCCGCCGAGAAAGCGCGTTACCACCTGCCAGAAGTGCATCCGTACCCCGGATATCGAGCGCGTAGGCATCACGGCACGCCACGGTACATTCTTCGAGATGCTTGGCAACTTCTCCTTTGGTGATTACTTCAAAAAGGAAGCGACCGCCTGGGCTTGGGAGTTCTTTACAAAGGTTCTCGAGATGCCGGCAGATAGGCTTTATATCTCCATTTATCAGGACGACGATGAAGCGTTTGACATCTGGACAAAGCAAAACGGCGTAGACCCGTCGCACATGGTACGCCTTGGCAGAGAAGATAACTTCTGGGAGCATGGCTCCGGTCCGTGCGGTCCGTGTTCCGAAATTTATTTTGACCGCGGCGAAAAGTACGGCTGCGGCAAGCCCACCTGCGGCGTGGGTTGCGACTGCGACCGTTACGTTGAGGTTTGGAACCTCGTTTTCACACAGTTTGAGAACGACGGCAACAACAACTACACGCCGCTTGATCACCCGAACATCGATACCGGCATGGGTCTTGAACGTTTGGCATGTGTGATGCAAGGCGTGGACAACCTGTTCCTTGTCGATACCGTGCAGAACATCATGAAGCATATCTCCCGCATTGCAAATGTGCAGTACGGTGCGGACGAAAAGTCCGATGTTTCTCTGCGCGTCATTACGGACCACATCCGCAGCACGACGTTTATGATCAGCGATGGTGTTATGCCGTCCAACGAAGGCCGCGGCTATGTGCTCCGCCGTCTGCTCCGCCGCGCGGCACGCCATGGCAGACTTCTCGGCATCAACCACCCGTTCCTCGCGGACGTTGTAGATACTGTCATTCACGAGAACGAATGCGCTTACCCGGAGCTGCGTGAAAAGAGCGCTATGATCAAAAAGGTCATCGCATTTGAGGAAGAAAACTTCTATAAGACCATTGATAAGGGCTTCGCGCTGCTCAACGACATCATCGACCGCACCGATGCAAAGGTGCTTTCCGGCGAAGACGCGTTCCTGCTCAGCGATACGTTCGGCTTCCCGATTGACCTGACCAAGGAAATCCTTTCCGAAAAAGGCATGAGCGTTGACGAAGACCGCTTCCGCGCACTGGTACTCCAGCAGCGTGAGACGGCTCGTGCAAGCCGCAAGAATGCCGGTGCAGACGCATGGGCGGGCGACTCCGATGTGCTTGACGACATTGCCAAGACCGAGTTTGTCGGCTACACCGATATGAAGGCAACCGCAAAGGTCACGGCTATCGTGAAAGATGGCGCACGCGTTGAAGCTGTCGAGACCGGCGACGACATCGTGTTTACACTCGACCGCACCTCTTTCTATGCGGAAAGCGGCGGTCAGGTCGGCGATACCGGCGTCATCACGAACGATTCCTGCACCATCCGCGTTCTGGATACCACGAAGAATGCAGCGGGTGTGTTTATCCACAAGGCTGTTGTGGAGGAAGGCTTCCTCCGCGAAGGCGACACCGTTGAGGCTGTCGTAGATGTTGAGAGACGCAGAGCGATCATGCGCAACCACACGGCAGCTCACCTCCTGCAGGCTGCACTGCGCTCCGTGCTCGGCGACCATGTTGAGCAGGCCGGTCAGCTCGTCAACGAGAATGCCGTTCGTTTCGACTTCACGCACTTCTCCGCCCTGACGGACGAAGAGCTGCTCGCGGTTGAGAACCTCGTCAACGAGAAGATCCTCGAAGACATCAAGGTTGAGTGCCGCGAAATGCCGATCGAAGAAGCAAAGAAGCTCGGTGCTATGGCATTGTTCGGCGAAAAATACGGCGACGTCGTGCGCGTTGTAACGGTAGGCGAATTCTCTAAGGAATTCTGCGGCGGCACGCATATTGATTCCACCGCTAAGCTCGGTCTCTTCAAGCTCGTCAGCGAATCCTCCGTTGCAGCCGGTGTGCGCCGTATCGAAGCGGTCACAGGTCTCAACGTCATTAAGATGATCTACGCAACGAACACGCTGCTCAAGGATACCGCTGTTGCGATGAAAGTCAATAACCCGTCCGACCTCCCGGCAAAGGCTGCACAGGTCAACGCCGACCTCAAGGAGAAGGACAGAGAGATCGAATCCATGCGCTCCAAGATTGCATCCATGAACCTCGGCTCCATTCTGGATAACGCCGTGGAAGTTAAGGGTGTCAAGATCGTTACGGCGATGCTCTCCGGCACAGGCAGCGACGCACTGCGCACCATGTGCGATAAGATCCGCGACGAAAAGAGCGATACGGCCATTGTAGCCGTGCTCGCAGGCGTTCTGGACGGAAAGGCAACGCTTGCAGCAACCGCAACGAAAGCGGCACAGGCAAAGGGCGTCAAAGCCGGCGTGCTTGTAAAGGCAGTTGCACAGCTCACCGGCGGCAACGGCGGCGGTAAGCCGGACTTCGCTATGGCAGGCATCAAGGACCAGACGAAGATTGACGAAGCCCTTGCAGCCGTTGAAAAGATTCTCAGCGAACAGATCTAAGTTCTCTCTATACGTTCTATATAAAATCTCAAGAAAGGAGAAAGGCAAATGGACTGCATTTTCTGCAAGATTGCCAACGGCGAGATTCCGAGCACGAAGGTCTACGAAGACGACAAAATGCTCGCATTCCGCGACCTCGACCCGCAGGCGCCGGTGCACATTCTGATGATTCCAAAGGAGCACATCGCTTCCGCAGATGACCTTACGGAAGAAAACGCGCAGATCGTCGCACATATCTTCACGGTCGCAAAGAAGATTGCGGCGGCAGAAGGTCTCACGAACGGCTACCGCATCGTCAACAACTGCGGCGAAGACGGCGGACAGACCGTAAAGCACCTGCATTTCCACCTGCTCGGCGGACGCTCTATGGCGTGGCCTCCGGGTTGATTCCCCGCATATAACGAAAATCGATAATTTTTGAAGGTAGGTTTTTACAATGGGTGAAGTTTATAAGATGACGATCGCCGGCTGCGAACGCGAGCTGCCGATCTGCCCGATCAGCGATACGCTGGATATTGCCGGTTTTGTTATGTTCGGCGATGTAGAGATCACCGAGAAGGCCGCAAAAGCGCTGATGGAAAAGTGCCCGGAGCACGACATCATCATCACGGCGGAGTCTAAGGGCATTCCGCTGGCTTACGAGATGGCGCGCATCGGCTGCCGTCAGTACGTTGTTGCACGTAAGGGCATCAAGGCGTACATGACGAACCCGATCAAGGTCGAGGTGAAATCCATCACGACCGACCACATCCAGACGCTGTACCTCTCCGAAGAAGACTGCGCAATGCTGAAGGGTAAGCGTATTCTCATCGTAGACGACGTCATCAGCACCGGTGAATCGCTGAGCGCGTTGGAAGATCTCGTGCATGAGATCGGCGGTAACGTCGTCGGCAAGGCGGCTGTGCTCGCCGAGGGCGATGCAAAGGATCGTACGGATATCATCTATCTGGAGCCGCTCCCGCTGTTCTTCAAGTAATTTCATAAAAGCTAAAAAAGCTGTTCGCTTCGGCGGGCAGCTTTTTGCTTTTTATAGGGTATTTCCGGCAGCTTCAATGCATAAAAATCTATGGGTGATGCGGCTTGAAACGGTATTTGTCTTTTAAAATCGCGTATATTCCTGTGGTGTTTTTCCTCGGTGCTCTGACATTTTTTGTGTGCTCTGTTTTGGGTGCGGTACATGCGGTATCTGTGGCCGCAGCACAGACCGAAAACCGCCCCGTGATCGTTCTGGACGCAGGGCACGGTGGGGAAGACGGCGGAGCCGTAGGCGTAAACGGTGTGAAAGAGAAAACGGTAAACCTTGCCATTGCGCTGTTTGTGCGGGAAAAGCTCGAAGCTGCGGGCTACCCCGTGAAAATGATTCGCGAAACGGACACTGCCGTCGGTGATACCACACTGAGCACATTAAACGAACGAAAGCGGTCTGATATTTTATACCGCACACAGATCGTAAACGAGACTGAGAACTGTATTTTTGTGAGCATCCATCAAAACTTTTTTGAGCAAAGTCAATACAGCGGCGCACAGATGTTTTACTCAGCAAATAATGCTAAAAGCGCCGACCTTGCCGAAACCATCCGCCGTGCAGTCATCGAGCAGGTGCAGCCGGATAACACGCGCGCCTGCAAGCAGGCAGAAAACCGCGTGTATATTTTGAGCCATGTAGACGTACCCGCCGTGTTTGCAGAATGCGGGTTCCTCTCAAACCCGGAAGAAGCTGAAAAGCTGTGCGACGAGAACTACCAAAAGAAATTGGCGGCGGCTATCGCGGATGGCATTATCGCCTTTTGCAAAGCGGAATAACTCTTTACAAAACATCTGTTCCGTGGTAAAATAAGTTTAGAATTATACAAAATAAGGGCGGTGCGCGTTATGGCGGCTAAAAATAAAATCGTCTACATCTGCTCAAACTGCGGGTTTGAATCCGCAAAGTGGGCAGGAAAGTGCCCGGATTGCGGCGAGTGGAACACCATGGAGGAATCCGTCAAAACGGCTGTTTCCGCAAAATCCGCCGCTTCCGGGTATTCTTCTTCAGCTTCTACGCTGCTGACGCGCCCGCTTGCAATTTCAGAGATCGATACGGAGGACGAGCATCGTTATCACACCGGACTTTCGGAGCTTGACCGCGTGCTTGGCGGCGGCCTTGTAAAAGGCTCGCTCGTGCTCATCAGCGGCGACCCGGGTATCGGCAAATCAACCATTCTTTTGCAGATCTGCGAATACCTCGGGCAAAAGCTGCGTATTTTATATGTTTCCGGCGAAGAATCTGCACGGCAGATCAAGCTGCGCGCAGGGCGTCTCGGTGTTTCCAGCCCCAACCTGCGCATTTTGGCGGAAACGGACGTGCAACTCGTGGTGGAGCACATTCGCACCGAAAAACCGGATATCGTGATGATCGACTCCATCCAAACGATGAACTTTACCGATCTCAATTCGTCGCCCGGCAGCGTCACACAGGTGCGCGAATGCACGAACGCGATCATGCGCTGCTCCAAGTCTCTCGATATTCCGGCGATTCTCGTCGGTCACGTCAACAAAGACGGCGCCATCGCGGGACCAAAGGTGTTGGAGCACATTGTGGATGCCGTGCTGTACTTCGAGGGCGACCGCCAGATGACGTATCGCATTCTGCGCGCCGTAAAAAACCGCTATGGCTCCACAAACGAGATTGGCGTATTCGATATGGGGGAAGCGGGGCTGCGGCAGATCGAAAACCCCTCGCAGGCGATGCTTTCCGGCCGCCCGACGAACGCTTCCGGCACATGCGTAACCGCCGTAATGGAGGGTACACGTCCGCTGCTCGCGGAGATTCAGGGTCTTGCAACGACAAGCGGCTTCGGCACGCCGCGCCGCATGTCCACGGGCTTTGATTATGCGCGCATGGCGCTGATTTTGGCCGTTCTGGAAAAGCGTGCAGGTTTCTATTTTTCCAATTTAGACGCGTATTTGAACGTCGTCGGCGGCCTGCGCATCGATGAGCCGGCGGTCGATCTGGCCGTTGCAATGGCACTCGTATCAAGCCTGAAAGATACGCCAATCCGCGATGATACCGTCGTGTTCGGCGAGATTGGTCTTGCAGGCGAGCTGCGGTCGGTCAGTCATATCGAGTCCCGCGTTTCGGAAGCATATCGACTGGGATTCACGCGCTGTGTACTGCCATACCACAGCATGAAGAGCATAGATTTAAAAAGATTCAGCGGGGTGGAGCTCATTGGTGTCCACAACGTGAGGGAGGCATTTGACGCATGTGTGCAGTAAAAGAACGATTTGTTGAAAAGCCGAATCTGCCGGAAAGCAAGGTCACGACAGCGGCGGTCTCCGGCGCATATCCGGAGATTTTGGAAGCTTTAAAAGCGCATGGTATTCGGTGCGTCACAACGGAGTTTGACACGCGTCTGCCGGATCCGATCGCCTACCATGCCGATATGCAGATGTTTCATTTGGATAAAGGGCGCACGTTTGTTCTGCGCGGAGAAGAGGCACTCAAAAAGCAGCTTACGGATATCGGCTATCAGGTAGCGGAGACTGCTATGACTCCGGAGCCGAAATATCCGAAAGATGTTCTTTGCAACATGTTAAACCTGAACGGCACGGTGCTTGCAAACCTCGGTGTTATGGATCCGAACATTTACACCTGTCTGGAAGACGCCGGCCTTAAAATGCGGCATGTCAACCAAGGCTACACGCGCTGTGCGACGGCTGTTGTGGCGAAAGACGCGATCATCACGATGGATCTCGGCATTCGCGCACTGGCGCAGTTTTTAGGCATCGACGTGCTGCTTGTGCACGAAGAAAACGTTTTTCTGGACGGCTACGATTACGGCTTCTTAGGCGGCTGCTGTGGCCTGATCGACAAAAATGTGGTGGCGTTCACAGGCAAGCTCGATTCTTTAGAGTGCGCGGCGGAGATTCGTGCGTTTCTCGAAAAGCACTGCGTACAGTACATTGAGCTGACACAAAACCAGATGATCGACATCGGCGGCATTTTACCGCTGATGGAGCTTGATGCATAATTCTTAATTCTATACGCCTGTGTATTCATGTACAAGCACCCAAACACGCACATTTCAAAACAGATTCACACGGAAGCATACAAAGGGGCTTGAATCTAAAAAATCCCAAATTATACAAAATAGATATTTTGTATAATTTGGGGAGCAGCATTTTACGAATAGCTGGCTTTTCAAGCGGGTTTTCGTAAAACCTGCGAGATCATCCGTTTTAGCCCAACCCAATGTTTTGCGTTTCAGCTTACTTAAATAAACGCATTCATTATGAATTGTGATTGTGTGCGTTGATTCTTTGTAAATGCGGAAATCCGATTGTTTTTAATTACCTCGGCTCCGTTTTCTCTGCTGTCGGTTTAAGTACCGCAGCATATCTATACGTCTCGTTCCGAGAGTAAATTCAAGTACCGATTAGGCTAAACCCGAAAGCTTTGCAGCCAACGGAGCTGAACACCAAGCTGCGGCTTTAAAATTCAAAATTTGTGAGGTGTACCCGTTATGGATATTTTGCCTGAAATGCCGGAGATTGTGCGGCAATATGCTTTATATTACCGCAACATCAAAGGCCGCGCGCCGAAGACTGTAAACGAATACTGCTCTGACCTGCGGACATTCTTTCGCTTCATGAAACATTTTCGCAGATATGTTTCACAAGATACGCCTATGGAAGAAATCCCAATCGACGATATTGACCTTGAATTTATCCGTTCCATCACAACGATGGACATTTTTGAATTCATGAACTACGCTGCCGACGGACGCAGCAACATGAGCTCCACGCGTCAGCGAAAATCTTCGAGTCTCAAAAGCTTTTTTAACTACCTGACCGTGCACGAGGGCCTTTTGGATTCTAACCCCACAGAGAATCTGACCCCGCCGAAAAAAGCCAAAACCCTTCCCCGCTACCTCACGTTAGAGCAAAGCCGCGAGCTTTTAAACGCCGTGGACGGGTCGGATAAGGAGCGTGACTACTGCATTTTGACGCTGTTTTTAAACTGCGGCATGCGCCTTTCCGAGCTTGTTTCCATCAACATGAGCGACGTGATTCACAACAACTCCACCCTGCGCATTGTCGGTAAAGGCAGCAAAGAACGCATCGTATACTTAAATGACGCATGCTTAGCTTCTATCGATGCCTACGTGCGTGTGCGCCCAAAGGACGACGTGAAGGATAAAAACGCGCTGTTCATCAGCAACCGCGGCACACGCATCAGTCCTAAGACCGTACAGGCCATGGTCAATAAATACCTCACGAAAATCGGTCTTGGCGGCGCGGGATACTCCGTACACAAGTTGCGGCACACGGCGGCGACGCTGATGTACCAATACGGCAACGTGGATATTCGCGTTTTGCAGGATATTCTGGGCCACGAAAATCTCGGCACTACAGAGATCTACACGCACACCTCCAGTAAGCAAATGGAGGAAGCCGTAAACGCCAACCCACTTTCCAAAATGCGTGAAAAGACTGATAAGAATGAGAAATAATTAAAATTGAGCAACATAAAAGCCTCTATCGAACTGAAATCGATAGAGGCTTTTATGTTTGTTTTAAATTACTGTAAATGATCGGAAGTATCCGTTTTATCCGAGAACAGAGATTCCTGCTCCATGATCTTACGGTCGATCAAGCGGCCGTTCACGTAAACGTACTGCGGCTTATCGTCATCATCGTCGTCCAACTCATCATTGTCGAAATTGAACGTATCGCCGTCTTTGGCTACGCGAATTTCAGCGTCCTTCGCTTCCGCTTCCTTTTTGTAGAACGGCTGGATCAGGTACGTATCGAGCAACGAATACGTCGCAAAGCTCGTCAGATAGCTGATGAACGCACACAAGAAAATGATTACGAGCAGCAGCGGGATCACCGCAAATGCCGCCGGGCAGAACAAAAACGCAATGAACAAACCCGCAAGGATTGCCGTAATCATCAGGTTGCGCAACAAGCCCATAATAGAGAAAATAAATGCGTTTCTGTAAATGTGGCGCAGCTTCAAGTCAAACGTGACGATCATAACCGGGATGTAATACTGTGCAAACAGCATTAGAATCGACAGGATGCAGCAAACTGCAAGCGGAATCATAAACATCCAGTTGTCCGATACACGTGTGGAATAAAAGAAGATTGAGAAGCTCAAGATTACATATGCGAGATACACGATCACGCCGTTCAAAAGTGCCGGCTTCCAGTTGTTTTTCACAGCGTCCCAGAAATCCGACCAAACGAACGCATGCTCTTCCCTTGCGAAGTTTCGCGTTACATACGCTAAGCCGCATGTGAACGGCGAAAGCAGGATGAGCGGCAGTGTAACCGCATACAGAATGTACAGGTCAAGCACACCGAAGAACGACGTTGCATAAAGAAAGTGCGGAATCGGTAAAAGGAATACGCCCACCATCAACGCGATGACCACAATAAATGGGATCATAAATGTCAGATTCAACTGCACCAGTTTAGACAGTTTTCGCCACAAGATCTCAAAAAAACGTACCGGCGCTGCCTTTTTCGGTTCATCTTTGTCAACGCCCGGACCCGGCTTATCATAATTACCGAAAAGTCCTAAAAATGCCACAAAATCAACTCCAGAATTAGATTAACTCGTTTTTGCACGAGGATGACACTCATTATACACGCTTTTCACGTGATTATCAAGGTCTAATAAATGAACATATACCTGTGTGGACGAAATATCTGCATGTCCCATCATGGTTTGAATGTCTTTTACGGAAGCACCGCCCTGCAAAAGATGCATGGCAAACGAATGACGCAGCGTGTGCGGCGTAATCTCCTTCGTGATGCCGGCCTCCGCCGTATACGCCTTGATAATTTTCCAGAAACCCTGGCGCGTCAAACGCGAGCCGTTCAGATTGACAAACAGCGCGTCTCCGCTGTTGTCCGGGTCCACGATCAAATCGCGCATACGGTAAAGATAATCGGATACAGCAACGACCGCTTTCGCATAAATCGGAATGGTGCGCACGCCCTTGGTGCCGCGGCAGAACAGCTTTCCCGTGCGCAGGTTGATATCCTGCACGTTGAGGTTGATGAGCTCACTGACGCGAATGCCGGTGGCATAAAGAAGCTCCAGCATCGCTTTATCGCGGCAGCCCTTAGCTTCCGTGACATTCGGCTGGGAAAGCAGCAGGTCTATCTCCTCGCTTGTCAGCGTCTGCGGCAGCTTTTTCGGCTCTTTTTCAAGCTTTACGGATTTCGCCGGGTTCACCTGCATATCCCCGCGCAGGATGAGAAACTTATAAAAGCAACGCACAGAGGCAATATTGCGGGAGATCGTGGAATTTGTGCGGTTTAAGCTGTGCAAATGCTGCACATACGCTTCCACCGTCTCCGTTTCCACTTCGAGTGGAGATGTTATATTTTCACCCTCCAAGTAGCGCAGGAAAGCCGAAACATCGCGCAGATAAGAATCCCGCGTATTTACGGAACTCGGTTTCTGCACGAGCATGTACTCGCGAAACAGCACGAAGTATTCATCCATGTTCATTCATTTCGGCCTCCTTTGCTTTAAAATCTAAATTTGCAAAATTAAAAAGTGCAATACACCGTATAAAATCGAAATGAAAACCAGCGCCGCAAACGCAAGCAAAAACCGCACGGTGCAGTTTTTTACGGAAAGCGGTTCTCCGTTTCCGAAAAACACCCGGCAGCTGCGCCTTGCCGTGCAAAGCGCTTCCGCCGCAAGCAGCAAAAGCACCGTGATGCACAGCATTGTCATCGGCAGATAATCAAAGCACCGCCGAAAATGCAATCCGATACCCTCAAGCCGGATCAGTGCCGTAAGCGACGTGCCAAGCGTGAAGCCCTTCAGAATTATCGCAGCGGGAATCACAAGCACACCTAAAAACGTCATGCCAAATAAAAAAATCGGCAATGCGTAAAAAAGCGAATCAAATAAAAATGCGGAAAATACAAACGGAAAGTCCGTTCCCGTTTCAAACGGCCCCCTAAACCACACAGAACCGGAAACCGGCGCCATAGCTATTTGCGATGTCCGTGCAAATAAGCAACCGAACAAAAAGCCAAGCAGAAACAAAATGCGCAAAGCCATTAAAACAGATAAGCTACGTGGTTTTGCATATTTCGGCTTTGCTTCCATTTTCGTTCACCACCTGTAAAAGATGGTCAATCTATATGTGAAGCATCGCCGTGTTATGCCTTGCACACTCACATGGAAAGTTCTTCGGCGCGGTGCGTGCAGGCTTCAAACGAGCTGATCATCGCCTCATTAAAGCCCTGTTCTTTCAAGACATTCAGCAAAGCAAATGTTGTGCCGCCCTTTGACGTGACCATATCCATAAGCGCCTGTGGGTCTTTGCCGCTGTTTAAAAGCATATCGGCGCTGCCTTTCATGGTCTGGCAGAACAGTGTAAGCGCGGTCTTCGGGTCAATGCCCTGCTGCGCTGCATAATCACAAGTGAGCTTTGCAAGCAGATACAAATACGCAGGCGAGCTGCCGCTGACCGCAATCACCGCATTCATCTGCGCTTCGTCAATCTCCTGCGTGACACCGCAGCAGGAGAAAGCGGAATGCACGCGCGCAAAATCCTCTTCCGACACATTGTTTGTCCGGCACAGCGCCGTAGCGCCCTCACCGAGCAGCAGCGGCGTGTTCGGCATGGCACGCACGTAGCGGCGGTCTGCGCCGAGCGCGTCCTGTAAATTCTTAAACGTTACGCCCGCAGCGATTGAAACGATGACAACATCGTCAGCATTCTTCTTCGCAACGGTCGGCGCAATAACGCGCAGCACCTCCGGGAAAATCTGCGGCTTTACGCAAAGGAACACCGTATCACAAAGCTCGGCAACTTCTTCGGCAGAAGTACAGGCTACGCAACCGGATTCTGTAAAGCGCTGCATTTTTTCTGCGTGCGGATTGTACATATAAATATCCCCGACCGGGAAAGTGCCGGAAGATAAGATACCGCCAATAATCGCGGACGCCATGTTTCCTATGCCGATAAAGCCCAATTTGCCGTTTTTCATGATACGCCACCTCACTTCTGTCTTATATACTATAATACTTTTTAGCCAAATTTGCAAGAGCTTCCGTGAATATTTTTGCATCTGCACAAATTTATGTCTATAATCTTATGTAAACTTATGAATATACAGCTCTGCTTTGCTGTGAATTATTGTGAATAAATATGCAAGATCGTTCTTGTACTCTTGATTAGCAACCACAAAATTATGGCTTAAAATCTGATTTTTTCATCTCTGTTCACGCCCATTACTCCACCGCATACGCTGCATATTGCAAATATTACGCTCCGTATAACAAGCGGAGCGATTTGTATACTTGCATATAGCATAACACTCATCGCAACATAGAAAGCTGCATAGAGCGTGCCAAGCACAAGGCCGTGCAGCAAGCCTTTTTCCCCCGCGAGGCGCGCCGCAAGGAAAGCGGAAGCAAAAACGGAAACGCCGCCGATCACCGCCGCAGCCGTACCGAGTATAGGCTCGGACGGCAAAAAGTCGAGCTTTAAAATCATAAAGGCACAAACCGCGATCAGCACAGCCGAAAACAGCACGGAAAACAGGAGACCCAAAAACAGCTTCTTAAAATTCAGCATAGAAAAAGCCCCTTGAAATAAGTTTTGTTTCATACTTATTCCAAGGGGCTCAAAACTATTCGCTTTTAAACAGAGTGAAACTTACGCGTCTTCCTCGTGGATGGTATCGACGCTGCCGATCGCCCAACGCTTGATGCGCAGTCTTGCACGGTCGCTGCCGGTCTCGATGATAACGCTGTCGGTCTCATCCTTTACAGCGATGATTCTGCCGCAAATGCCGCCGATGGTCGTGATCTCGTCGCCGACCTGTGCGTTCTTGCGCATTTCCGCTTCCTTCTTCTTCTTCTTGTTCTGCGGGCGGAAGAAGATAAAGTACATAGCCGCGATGACCGCACCGTAAACAAGGAGCATGATCAGCATGCTGGACATGTTGCCGCCGGCTGCTGCACCTGTCGTTGTCAAAACACTCAAATTCATGGTTTTCTTTCCTTTCTTTCATGGTGCGCTCCGTTCGACTGCAAAGCGGTCAACACACCCGTCACCAAATTAACTTTATACATTATAACAAAAGCCATTCGTGGTTGCAAGGATTTTCTAAATTCTTTTGTTAAATTTCTCTGAATACTCCTGATAAAATGCTTCAAACCGGTCTTCATCGAGCGCGTTACGAATGCGTTCCATCAAATTGTTGTAGAAATAAAGATTGTGCATAACCGTCAAGCGCATGGCAAGCATCTCCCCCGCTTTGAAAAGGTGGTGAATATAAGCACGGGAAAACTTGCGGCAGACCGGGCAGTCGCAGGTCGGGTCGATCGGCTGATCGTCCAGCGTGTATTTCGCATTGAGCATATTGCGCACGCCTTCATTTGTAAATGCATGGCCATGGCGTGCATTGCGGCTCGGCATCACGCAGTCGAACAGATCAACGCCGCGGTGCACCGCTTCCAGAATATTTGTCGGCGTGCCCACACCCATCAGGTAGCGGATCTTATCCTGCGGCATATGCTCTTCAACCGCTTCAATCACTTCATACATGACCTCTGCCGGCTCGCCGACCGCAAGGCCGCCAATAGCATAACCATCGAGCCCCAATTCCGCAATCTCCTTCATGTGGTTCACGCGCAGGTCGATGTATGTGCAGCCCTGGTTAATGCCGAACAGCATTTGGTTCGGGTTGATCGTATCCGGCAGCGCATTCAGTCTGTTCATCTCCGCCTTGCAGCGGCGCAGCCAGCGTGCTGTGCGTGCGCAGGAATTTTTCGCGTAGTCGTATTCCGCCGGGTTTTCCACGCATTCGTCAAACGCCATGGCGATGGTAGAACCGAGGTTGGACTGAATACGCATACTTTCCTCCGGGCCCATGAAGATGCGATGGCCGTCGATGTGCGACGCAAACGTCACGCCTTCTTCTTTGATATTGCGCAGCTTCGCGAGAGAGAAAACCTGAAATCCGCCGCTGTCCGTCAGTACAGGGCCGTCCCAGCCGGTAAACTTACGTACGCCGCCCATTTTGCGCACCACGTCATCGCCCGGGCGCAGATGCAGGTGGTACGTGTTGGAGAGCATCACTTGACATTTAATATCTTTAAGGTCGTAAGCAGAAACCGCACCCTTAATCGCCGCAGCCGTCGCGACGTTCATAAACGCCGGTGTCTGCACCGTGCCATGCACGGTTTGGAGCTCGCCGCGCCGCGCGTGGTTTTCTCTTTTGATAAGCTTGTACATGTAAAGAAAATTCCTTTCAAAGTTATTTGATGAACATGGCGTCGCCGAAGCTGAAGAAGCGGTAGCGCTCCTTGACGGCAGTGTTATACGCATTCAAAATGTGTTCGCGGCCCGCAAGCGCGGAGACCAGCATGATGAGCGTACTTTCCGGCAAGTGGAAGTTCGTGATGAGCGCATCAAGGCCCTTAAATTCAAATCCCGGATAGATGAAAATATCCGTCCAGTCATCGTCCTCACAAATTTTTCCGCATTTCTTTGCGACAGATTCAATCGTGCGGCAGCTTGTAGTACCGACAGCGATCACGCGTCCGCCGTTTTTCTTCGTCTCGTTGATGGCGTCGGCAGTCTCTTTCGGCATGTGATAATGCTCGCTATGCATTTTGTGGTCGAGAATGTTATCCACACTCACCGGGCGGAACGTGCCAAGGCCGACATGCAGTGTGACGAACACGACCTTCACGCCTTTTGAGCGAATTGCATCGAGCAGCTCCGGCGTAAAGTGCAGACCGGCCGTCGGCGCAGCGGCAGAACCTTCCTCTTTGGAATACACCGTCTGGTAGCGCTCTTTATCCTTGAGCTTTTCTTTAATATAGGGCGGCAGCGGCATCTGGCCAATCTTATCCAGCTCCGTGAAGAAGTTCGTGCCCTTGTCGTAATGGAAGCGGATCAGGCGGTTGCCGTCGTCCTTCACTTCGATAACCTCGCAGGTCATGGAGCTGCCCTCGAACGTGAACGAGGTGCCGACCTTTGCACGCTTGCCCGGACCTGCAAGTGCTTCCCATACATCGTCACCGCAATTTTTCAGAAGCAAAAATTCAACGTGCGCGCCGGTCTCGTTTTTAATGCCGTAAATACGCGCAGGCAAAACACGGGAATTGTTGAGTACAAGACAATCGCCCTCATTCAAATACTCCGTGATATCGTGAAAATGTCTGTGCTCGATTTCACCGGTTGTTTTGTCCAACACCATCAGGCGCGAAGCGTCACGCGGTTCAATCGGCGTCTGGGCGATAAGTTCTTCCGGAAGCTCAAAATCAAAATCTTTTGTCTGTAAAGTTTGCGTATCCAAGTATATTCCTTCCAATCTGAATTAAAATAGCCGCATCCCCCAAATTACGCAGGATTATTCTAAGAATTTTTCATAAATAAATTGACAACAATCCGTATTCCATGTATTATAATAAGGATAGAGGCGCGGTTTGTAAAAGTATCCGCGGGTTTTGGCCCTCCACAGGCATCGGCCCGCAGAAAAAGGACACACCGCCGAAGATCTCAGCGCATGTGGTACGCTTGGATCTGGTTGCTGTGGCGAAAGCCCCGTAACTGTCATCTGCAATAGGATGGAGTGCTATCAGAGCTTTTCCGCAGGGAGACTTTCGTAAAAGCCTGTGCACATTCTATTATATTGTATGTATGACCGGATTTCAACCGGTTTTTTTTCGCTCAAAAATGAAATTTGACCTTAATTTTGTTTTTGAGCGTACATTTCATCATTTTTGAAAGGATGTCCTGCAAACAGGACGGGTGAAAGAAATGAAAAAGTATAATGTCGGTATCATTGGCTGCACAGGCATGGTCGGTCAGCGTTTTGCAACGCTCCTTGAAAACCATCCGTGGTTCAACGTGACCGCGCTTGCGGCCTCTTCCCGCTCCGCCGGTAAAACATATAAAAGCGTCGTTGAAAAACGCTGGGCTATGAAAACGCCCATTCCCACAAGTATGGCGGATATGATCATCTTAGACGCTGTTGCAGATATGGACGAAGTCGTCTCCAAGGTCGATTTTGTATTCTGCGCCGTCGATATGAAAAAAGACGAAATCCGCGCCCTTGAAGAAGCTTATGCGAAAAAGGAGTGCCCGGTCGTCTCCAACAACAGCGCAAACCGCGGCGTCGAGGATGTGCCGATGGTTGTGCCGGAGATCAACGCCGACCACATTGAGATCATCAACGCACAGAGAAAGCGCCTCGGCACAAAGCGCGGCTTTATCGCCGTAAAGTCCAACTGCTCCCTTCAGAGCTACGTTCCGGCTATTCACCCGCTGATGGATCTCGGCGTCACGAAGGTGCTCGCCTGCACATATCAGGCCATCTCCGGCGCCGGCAAAACCTTTGAAACGTATCCCGATATTCTTGACAACGTCATCCCGTATATCGGCGGCGAGGAAGAAAAATCCGAGCAGGAGCCGCTGAAGCTGTGGGGCCACATTGAGGGCGATAAGATTGTCAACGCAACCACCCCGTCCATCACGGCACAGTGCTTCCGCGTGCCGGTTTCCGACGGCCATACGGCTGCGGTGTTCGTCTCCATGGAAAAGAAGGTCTCACCGGAGGAAATCATCCGCCGCTGGACAGAGTTCCGCGGCCCGGCACAGGAGCTCGAGCTGCCGAGCGCACCGAAGCAGTTCCTGCACTACTTTACGGAAGCAGACCGTCCGCAGGCAAAACTCGACCGTGAACTGGAGCACGGTATGGCCGTTTCCATCGGCAGACTGCGCCCGGATACCCAGTATGACTACAAGTTCGTTTGCCTTTCCCACAACACGCTGCGCGGCGCAGCAGGCGGCGGTGTTCTGCTTGCAGAGCTGCTCGCAAAGAAGGGCTATTTTGACTGATACCGTTCAGGAGGTATTTTTTAGATGAAAGAAACCATTTTTACCGGCGCAGCGGTGGCACTTGTTACCCCGTTTAACCCGGATATGTCCGTAAACTACGAGGAGCTTGAAAAGCTCATCGAGTTTCAGATCACAAGCGGCACCGATGCCATTGTCACCTGCGGTACCACCGGCGAAGCGGCAACGCTCACCGATGAAGAGCACGTGAAGGTCATCGAGTTCACCGTAAACAAGGTTGCCGGCCGCGTGCCGGTCATCGCAGGCACCGGCAGCAATGATACCGCCTACGCCGTGGAGCTCTCCCAAAAAGCAGAAGCACTCGGCGCAAACGGCCTTCTGCTTGTCACGCCGTACTACAACAAGACTTCCCAGCGCGGCCTCGTTGCAAGCTTCAACCGCATTGCGGGCAGTGTAAAAATTCCGTGCATTGTGTATAATGTCCCGAGCCGCACCGGCCTCAACATTCTGCCGGAAACGTACTACGAGCTCTCGAAGACGCAGAACATCGTTGCCACAAAGGAAGCGAACCACGACATCTCCGCGCTCATCAAAACGCGTGAGCTTTGCGGTGATGACCTCACGGTTTACTCCGGTGAAGACACGCAGACTTTGCCGATCGCGTCTCTCGGCGGCAAGGGCGTCATCTCTACGTTCTCCAACATCATGCCGAAAGAAATGCACGAGCTTGCCACCGCTTCCGTTGCGGGCGACCTCAAGACGGCGCAGGCACTCACGTTTAAGTATCTCGACCTCATGAACGCACTGTTCATGGACGTCAACCCAATCCCGGTAAAGCAGGCATTGAACCTGATGGGTTTCAACTGCGGCCACTGCCGCTTGCCGCTTGCCGATATGTCCGATGAGCAGATTGCAAAGCTGAAAGTCGAAATGGCAAAGCATCTGCAGCTCGCCTGATTAAGAAAGGAACGGACGTAAAATGACAAGGATTATTTTATGTGGCTGCTGTGGCAAAATGGGTCACTTTATCACGCAGCTTGTTTCCGAACGCACCGATTGCGAGATTGTTGCCGGCGTTGATCTGAACGTCAATGCACAGACTGCTTCCTACCCCGCTTACACCTCCATCGATCAGGTGACGGAAGCGGCAGATGTTATCATCGACTTCTCCCACCCCTCCCTTTTGACGCCGATTTTGCACTACGCGGCGGAAAAGGGTGGCATTCCGGCTGTGCTCTGCACCACGGGCTACACAGCAGAGCAAACCGCGGAGCTTACCAAAGCTTCCGAAACGCAGCCAATCTTCTATTCCCGCAACATGTCACTCGGCATTAACCTGATGCTGGAGCTTGCAAAGAAGGCGGCAAAGGTGCTCGGCGACCAGTTCGACATTGAGATCGTCGAAAAACACCACAACCAGAAGATTGATGCGCCGAGCGGCACGGCTTTGATGCTTGCCGATGCGCTTGCTTCCGTGCGCGACGGCGAAACGCAGTATATGTACGATCGCCACGCACAGCGCAAAAAGCGTGAAAAGAGCGAGATTGGCATTCACTCCGTGCGCGGCGGCACCATTGTCGGCGAGCATGAGGTGATCTTTGCGGGCAACAACGAGGTCATCACGCTCTCCCATTCCGCGCAGTCCAAAGAGCTGTTCGCGGTGGGCGCAGTAAACGCAGCGGTATTCATGAGCGGCAAAGGCCCCGGCCTTTACGACATGTCCGCTTTGGTTTAAGAAAGGATGGAACAGATCATGGGCACAACCGAAATCAGCACGGTCAGCAATATCACACTGGTCACCCTGCAAGGCAGCCCCGCCACCACAGGCTTTATGGCTGAGGTATTCGAGCGTATCGCGGAGCTCGATATCAACATCGATATGATCTCCATGCCCCCGAACCACGGTGCAAATGCCGGCCTTTCTTTTACCATTTCTGACCAAGACCTCATCGAGGTGCTGTCTTTTGCAAATACGCTCAAGACCGAGACCGGCATCAAGGTTATCGTCAGCAGCGTGAACCATAAAATCTCCGTCTATGACCCGCAGATGAAAAACACGCCGGGCATGGCAGCCAGAGTGTTCAGCGCCATCGCCGCAAGCGACGCCGACATCCGCCTCATCACGACCTCCGAAGTCGAGATCTCCCTCCTCGTCACGGAAGCGGACTACGACACCGTTTTGGAAGCCATCGAAGAAGCGGTCAACGCGAAATAATTTTTAGACAACTATAAATACGAAAACAGAAGGTCAAGTCTCTTATCCGGCTTGACCTTCTGTTTTTGATTCTTATGCTTTGTATTTTTGATTCAATTTCAGAGAATAAAGTTTATAAAGCGTATAAGCACTTTCGTTTTTATTGTTATGAATCATGTTCACGCACGGCTCAACGAGATCTTTATATACCTCGTTCCAGATTTCTTGGGCGTTCGATTTTTGATTGATAGCTTCAACGATACCCGGTGCCATTTCATAGTATTCTCTGATTTCCGCTTCGCCGTCCGGCCGATTGGAAAGATAGCCGTCGCGAAATGCACGCAAGGTTTGCAGTTCTGTACAATCATCGGACAAGCCTTTAACTGGTGTTGTACAATAAAAGTTGATATAGGGAACTCAAAGGGCCAATATATAGAAAAGGACAAACAGGAGGCAACGAAAGATGGCTCGGAATCAACGAAAATACAACACGGAATATAAGGTGCAGGCCGTAAAGCTATCGAATGAAATAGGATCCTCGAAAACGGCGGTCGAATTGGGAATACCGGTAGATACGCTGTACGGATGGGTCAAGGCTGCCAAAGAGGGGCGAGGCGGAGCGCATACACCGCAAACCGCAATGAGTCTGGTCGAAGAATTGAATACCCTGCGCAAGCAGGTAAAGCAGCAAGAGAAAGAAATACGGCGGCTAAAGGAAGAAAATGAATTTCTAGCAGAAGCCAGCACTTTTTTCGCCGCCAGCCGTCGGAAGTCAGCAAAGGGCAGCGAATGAAATTCATCGCCGTAAAAATAGAAGACGGCAAGAGGAAAGGAAGAATTGCATTTTGCTGCAAAATGCTGGGTGTAAGCCGGCAAGGGTTCTATCGGTATCTGGTAAGCAGAAATCGACCGTGGAAACACCAACGGCTTGCCGAAATCATGCGGGAAATTTGCAGTGAGGATCAATGCAACGATACATATGGACGTATGCGGATGTATCAGGTTTTACAGCTGAAAAAGCCGGATGGCGTAGAGATTCCGGGAGAAAAGACGGTATATCGTATCATGATAAAGATCGGATTAACTCATCATCCAAAACGCAAGCCCAATGGAGTCACAAAAGCTGACCGACAGGCAATGAAATCAGACAACCTGCTGAAAAGAGACTTTTGTTCCGATGAGCCTCTTAAAAAATGCATTACGGATATTACAGAGATTAAAGCAAAAGATGGAAAGCTCTACACTTCCGTCATATTTGACTGCTTCGATCTGAGTGTTTTGGGAATTGCTATGAGTACAAACATGAAGGCAGAACTGTGCGTTCAGACATTGGACAACGCAATGGCTTCTTATCCGGCTTTGCACGGTGCAATTATTCATTCTGACCGCGGTGCTCAGTATACAAGCGATCTATACCGCAGAGCAATCACTCGGTATGGTATCTGCCAAAGTATGAATAGTGCAGGCGGACGCTGCCATGACAATGCCCGCTGCGAAAGCATGTGGGCAAGGATGAAAACAGAACTATTATATGACCGCTACGATCCGGAACAGTTGACCGTGGAGCAGCTGAAATCGCTAGTTTGGAGATACTTTATAAGCTATTGGAACAATCGCCGTACTCGCTCCGCTAATGGCGGCTTACCACCCATGCTGAAGTGCAGCAGATTCTATGCTGCTCAGGCAATGGCTGCATGATGCGGCTACTCTTTGAGTTTTATCTGTCAACTGATATTGACAATATCATCTGTCTCAGGTTCAGAGCGCTATGAATGCAGGACCGGGCTTCAAAAGACATCATTCGCTCTTGGCCTTCATGAATGAGCCGTGCCCCGCACACAGAAAAGCAACAGCGTCAGGATGTCCGGCGCTGCTGGCTTTTTTACTTTTCTTGTCTGATGTCTGAGAGAAACCTCTGTATAAAGGGATGTTCTTTTACGTTATTTGCTTGGCCTGTGGCGCACTCGGTAAAGAATGTGAGTCGCCGATTATCGGGCAGTGAAAGCCAGACCTCATAGCAGGCATTTCTCCCATGATAGAATACTTCAAAACCGGACAGCCCATTTAACTCTGTATCTACGATGAGAATATCCTGATCATAAGCATTATTCTCTCCGAAAAGATTTTGCTGAATTTGCTCCAGCATATCAGACTCTCGTTCATCCTCAAATATGTCAAACCGAATATCTTGTGCCACATTCTTGGTTCTGATTCCGCACTAATACGCTGACGGGGGATCCGTGTCTAAATAGCAGCCTTCCGGGAATACGACCTACCAGTCTTTGCCATGGAACCGGCCTTTCTTGAATAGAAACATTTCCTGATCTCCCCTTTTAATTGGCAGATATCATACTCTCATCCCTACAAACCATCTTCCGCTGTCCTCATAAGCCTTACAATCGGATTCCAGTCATCACAGCAACCCATCATACTCGTATTTTCTTCTCTTTCCCATACTGCAAAAGAAGAAGAATCATTCCGGCAAAAACCACTATTCCGCTAACACCACAGAACATTATTTTATACCCAAATGGTTCTACAAAAAAGCTCCCTAAAACTGGGGCAATGGAGTTCCCTAAGCTCTGTCCAATTTGTACCGTAGAGACAGCAACTCCTGATTTTGATTTATCCAGTTGTTTTACGGCGTAGGCCTGAATCGTAGGAGTTCCTGCCCCTTGGCCAAGAGCCTTGCAAACAGCAGCGACCAACATTACACCAAGCGATGTAGCGGTCCCGATAAAAAACATTCCTGCTGCCGCAAAGATAACCGCCGGGATAAGGACAAAATAAACGCCCTTGACATCCAGAAGTTTACCAGTAAGAGGCTTCGAGATGATCAGCGCAATTGAATATACTGTAAAAAACATGGAAATATTGGCAATAGAACGCTCTCCCGCAAGAATATCCAAATATGTAGAGACAAGTCCATTTGCAGAACTAAATACCGCCGTTAGCAGCATGAGCCCAAGAAATTCTATCGCAAAAATGTCTCTGAAATGCAAGGACCTCTTTTCATTGGAGTGACCTATGTCTTCATAGGGAAGAACAACCACACATATCAAGGCAATACCAGCTGCAACTGCCGCACCAATAAAGGCTGCGCCATAACCAACGCTGTCCCGTAGTCCTAAACCAATAGATGGAGCTGCAGCCTGCACAAGAGGAGTTACCAAACCAAAATACCCCAAGCCTTCTCCCATTTTATTGTGTGGAATATAATTACTGGCATAAGCCACTGTAAGTACACTGGATATGGCAAAAAAGATACCGGTTATTGCCCTCATTACAAATAACATGACTAAATTCGCCACAAATACATGAGAAAACAGACAAATAGAATAGGCAATCTCAGTTACCAGCAGTAGTTTTTTTCGATTGATTCTATCAGACAGAACGCCTGCCACAGGACACATAAACATTGCTACAAGCGAAAGCACACTTGACACACTTGATGCAGTTGTGATATCAGCCCCGATAGACATGGCGTACTTTGTTACCAGAGGAACAGTCATGTATCCTGCCATACCATTTCCGAAATTGATAAGAATTAATAAGAAGAATTTCCCGGTCCATAGTTTTTCTGCTGCAGTGTTTCTTTCCATTCTTTCAGTTTCCTCCATTTCCTTTTTAATAATTGAATCTCTCTTTTAAACATTGTATCTATTCCCCCATAAAAAATCTATAAAAAACGGTAAAATCACTTTAACAAACCTGCTGTGTTTCGAGATCAATCCGCCATTTTTATAAAAGAGCGCTCTTTTATGAATTGTTAGATCGTTTGTGACATGTTATTATGAAAGTGTCACAGAATATCTGGCTTTATCTTTAATAATTATAATAATTATGTGAGGTGAAAAAATGGCAAGAAATTTTATCTGTACCCTTGATTACCCAATCGCGGCCATGGCAGATGGGAAAGTAAAGGGATTCGAACTGGATGGCGTTCTTCACTTTCAAGGAATTCCCTACGCTAGGGCGAAGCGTTTCCATCCCGCAGAACCTATTGAGAAATGGGATGGAGTAAAAGACGCTACCAGCTATGGGCCCATCGCTCCAGCATATGGAGACTCTGCCTATGGCAGTTCCGTACCTCAAGGTGAGCTCCTGATGTCCCACCGATTTTGGCCTCAGAATGAGTGCTGTCAGAATCTTAATGTCTGGACCAAAACAATGGACAAAAACGCCAAAAAGCCCGTGATGGTCTGGTTGCACGGCGGCGGTTTTTCTGACGGATCCGCCCTTGAACTGGAAAGCTATGATGGCGCAGCTCTTTGCGAACATGGTGATGTGGTGGTAGTTTCCATTAACCACCGTCTCCATTTACTGGGGTACCTCGATCTTTCTGCTTTTGGTGAGCAATATTGCAACTCAGCGAATGCAGGTATTAGCGATTTAGTTGAGGCTCTCAAATGGATGCAACGCAATGTTGACGCATTTGGCGGAGATCCAAATAACATAACAATTTTTGGTCAGTCCGGAGGCGGAGGAAAAGTTTACACGCTGATGCAGACGCCTGCGGCAGCGGGCCTTTTCCACAAATGTATTATAATGTCCGGTACTGATAATTTTGATAGAAACATGGATCATACCCCTATTGTCCGGGAAATGCTTAAAAATTTAAGCATTTCTGCGGACGAAGTGGAGAAATTGGAAACACTCCCCTACTCGGCTTTGATGAAAGCGTATTGCAAAGCAGCGAGAACAGTGGGCGCCGCCATCAATTGGGGGCCTATTGCAAATGATTATTATGTAGGACATCCGGTAGATGTGGGTTTTACTGATTATGCCAAAACGGTTCCTTTGATTGTGGGTACTGTGATTGCCGAGTTTGGCGGTTTTCGAGGTGGGATTTCGATTGCCTCCACAGAGGCTGAAAAAAGAGCGGCGGTTGAAGACGCCTTTAACGGACATGCCGATGAGATCATTCCGCTCTTCACGGAAGCTTATCCAAACACCGATCTTTCTGTGCTCCCAAAACTGGACACTTGGGTACGTCCCGGAGCAACAGCCTTCCTAGACACCTTTGTGACTGGCAAAGCAAAGGCCCCAGCATACCTTTACCAGTTTGCACTGGTATTTGATGTGAACGGAGGGACTCCCGCCTGGCATTGCTCTGATATCCCTTTCTTATTTCACAACTGTTACCGCGTGCCGTGCGCTAATATAGAAGAGGTTACAGATCGCTTAGAAAGCGAGATGTTTGGCGCTGTCGCTGCTTTTGCTCATACTGGAAATCCAAATCACGACAAGATGGTACAGTGGTTGCCTTACACAGTTGAGAACAAAGAAACCATGGTATTCGATCGAAAAACGGCTCTTCGCACAAATCAGTATGATTCGCTTCTTCTCAAAAAAGTACGGGATTGTTTGCCAAAAAACACGGGTAGCTTTGTTATGCCTCTTCCCGTAGAAGATGAATATACCAAATAAGGAGAAATTGATATGGCTAGAAAGTTTGTATGCACGCGAGACTATCCCGTTGTTGAAACTGCCGCGGGTAAGGTAAGAGGATTTGAACTGGACTCTGTTATTACGTTTTATGGAATCAAATACGCTGATGCTGAACGGTTTCAAATGCCGCACCCGGTAGAGAAATGGGACGGTATAAAGGACGCGACAAATTATGGCCCTGTCTCTCCAACATACGGTGATCCTATACCAAACGGTGAGCTGTTGATCCCTCACCGTTTCTGGCCGGAAAACGAACATTGCCAGTATCTGAATATTTGGACCCCTTCGCTTGACAAAGCTGCAAAAAAGCCCGTTCTAGTGTGGTTTCATGGCGGTGGTTTTTCCGATGGATCTTCCATTGAACAGGTTGCCTACGAAGGAGACAACCTCTGTAAATACGGAGATGCCGTCGTTATAACCGTCAACCATCGTCTGAATATTCTGGGTTTCTTAGATATGAGCTCTTTTGGGAAGAAATATGAAAACTCCGTGAATGCTGGATTAGCGGATATCGTAGCTTCTCTGGAATGGGTTCGCGATAATATTGCCGCTTTCGGTGGAGATCCGGATAACGTTACCATCTTTGGCCAGTCTGGCGGCGGCGGAAAAGTATACGCTTTGCTGCAGACTCCCGCTGCAAATGGCCTTTATCATCGGGCCTTCATGATGTCTGGTGGTTGTGGCGCTCACGACGGGAAAGTTGATCATCGCCCCTTCATTTTGGAGATGCTGAAAATTCTGGGCCTTCAGGAGGACGAATTTGAGAATTTAGAAAGGATTCCCTATTCTCTGCTGATGAAAGTGTTTAACAAGGCATCCCGTAAATTAGACATCCCATTGACATGGCACCCAGTGATGTGGCATCCTGTTGCCAACGGCTGGTACCTTGGGACTCCTTTTGAGGCTGGATTTAGCGACTACGCTAAAAAAGTACCGACAATGGTGTCATCTGTTATTTCAGAGTTTAACAGTTTCGGCGGCACGGGCAATGTTTATCCGGATTCATCAGAAGAAGAAAAGACAGGGTACATCGACCAGTACTACAATGGTCACGGCAAGGATATGCTGGCGCTCTTTGAAACGTCCTATCCCGGTAAGGATATTCTGATTTCCACGCAACTTGACTTTGCGCATAGGCCGTCCGTCATCAAATATATGGATGCCAGAGCAGCATGCGGCGCCGAGGCGCCAGCATATGTTTATCAACTGGCTCTTACCTTTGATGTCAACGGTGGCACTTCCGCATGGCATTGCTCTGATATTCCTTTTGTGTTCCACAATACCTGTCGTGTAGGCAACGCAAATATTGAAGGGGTAAGCGATAGTATTGAGGAACAGATAGCAGGTGCTCTGATCGCATTTGCCCGAACCGGAGATCCAAATCATCCCGGCATACCCGAGTGGAAACCCTATACCACTGATGAGCCTGTCACAATGGTCTTTGACCGAACTACAGAGCCGCGCATCAATTTGGATCGTGAATTGCTGGCAAAGGCTTCCGAATATGGCCCGAAATGGCCGGAATTCAAGGGACTCGAGCCTCCAAAAAGCGACGACGAAGATGAAAATGGCAGAGCTTGGCTTTACTAAGATCGTATCCCGAGAGCCAGTTCCTTCGTCTCCCCCCCTGATTGTTTTGCTGAAATGCTAAAGTGACAAAGGGAACTGCCCAGCCTAAAGAAAAGGATGGGCAGTTCCCTTTTTTATTTCGTTACAAGGAGGAACGCACAACAAACTATCAATCTGGTTTTTTGGCAATACCTGTCAAGATATTCTTGACCATATCATCCAAACAGCTAGAACTCATCGCTTTAATCAGCTTTCGATCAAAATTTGTACGAACGCCAGTATTTTCATCAAACACCATGGTGTGGAACTCTTTGGGCGTATCCGATTCCCACTGCGGAATCGAGCAATTATTGGGATTTCCTGTCTTCACAAAGGCCATCACAGTGTCAAATATTTGTTTTTCTACTTTCTGTGTCACTCCTACCTGCTGAGTTGCAGGCACCAGCTCTGTGTTTCTGAAGACAAAAGGTATGTCAGCGCAGTGCGGAGGAAGCTGGCCGCCACGCATGGGACCGTCGAGATTAAAAATATAGTTCCAAGTACAATTATTAAGAGCGGACCGTCTTTCAATATAGCTGGTAATGTACTCCCGGAACATGAAATCCAATCCCAACAGGTCGATGATCTTACGCTCCGGGTATGCCTGACGGAACAGGGGGATCGCCTCATCTGCCAGTTTCTTCCCCAGTTTATCTTCAATAGTTTTCGCAGACTCTTCGTCAGTTATATTCTTCCGGTCAATTCCTATCATGCCGAAACCATTGAATTCAGCGAAGGTTGAACCGATAATGAGCGGAATATTTGCCGTTTCTTTCCGGAAGGGGACCTCCAGCGGATCGCCAGCATAAAAACCGTTCCGGCATGGCGTTTCCCCACTATTGATTTTTTGAGGCCGAAGCTCGTAACGGGCCTGCTTAAATGCACTTACCAGATCCTGGTAGGGAACATTCTCCATTTCCTGCACAGTGGATATGCCCAAGTGATCCAACATGATCTCACCCATCCGCCTGCCTGAACCCACCGCGTCAAAGAATGCGCCTCCTTGAACACCGCTCATTATAATTCCTTTATGGTAAAGCCCATCCGCAGCGGGTGTCTGCAAAAGCGCTGTTACCTTCATACCGCCGCCAGATTGCCCGAAAATCGTAACATTGTCGGGATCCCCGCCGAAAGCAGCAATGTTGTTGTGTACCCACTGCAGAGCTGCCACCATATCGGACGTTCCCGCATTGCCTGAATTGCGATATTCCTCACCGAATTCTGAAAGATCGCAGTACCCCAGAACATTTAAGCGGTGATTGATGGAAACAAAGACCACTTGACCATGCTTACATACGTTTTCCCCTTCATAGGCCACCATCTCAATTGACGATCCTGCTGAGAAGCCGCCCCCATGAAGCCACACCATAACCGGACGCTTTTTATCGTCGCATCTGGGAGTCCAAACATTCAGATTCTGACAATTTTCACTCTGAACACCGATTCGATGTGGAGTATCCAAAGTACCATCCGGCCGGTCAGGATCCATTAATGGGCAAACATAGCTGTAGGTACAAGTCTCCAAAATGCCCTCCCAGGGTTCAACCGGTTCAGGGTCATGAAACCGTTTCGCCTGAGCGTACGGGATCCCCTTGAAAATGGTCATCCCATCGTATTCATAACCGTGGACCAATCCCTTATCTGTTTTTACAATGGCTGTTTCAAAGTCATAACGAAAAGCTTTTTCCATAGTAACACGCACCTCCGTTTTTATAAAAACTGCACGGGCTGTAGAGCCCGTGCAGCATCTAACAAAGCATCAAAAGAAACTATTTGGCATTGTACCGATCCACTGCATCCTGGTACCGTTTCGTGCATTCCTCTATATTATGGGACTTGAGCTTCTCTCTAAGGCAATACCGCACAGAAAAGTAGGCGCGATACTGCCAGAAGTGATATAAT
>OGPK01000580.1_pt1 | contig 36944 bp, 38 predicted proteins | sample 1552921 | NCBI WGS metagenome assembly OGPK01 (sample SAMEA2580264, study PRJEB22360) | human gut metagenome | biome: human gut; feature: human-associated habitat; material: faeces | place: Denmark | collected 2008/2010 | reverse complement strand
AAAATCTACCAAAGAAGATTCTATGATTTGTCGAAAAATCTAAGAAATTGTCTGACGAATCGTATTGACGATATACCTTTCTGAATTATAGAATAATGGCGAAACCTATAGTTATTGCACAAACGGAGGATTAAAAATTGGAAAACAAAAACGAAGCTGTAATTGCAAACTACATCGAAAAAATGATGGGAGAAAGGAGACAGAAAATATTTGAATCGGATGAGTATATTCAGCAGGACAACGGTGATCTGGATTATCTGGAAGAACGCTACAGCAGTCTGAAAATACCTTATGTAATCAGAAGAGTCGTAGATGATTATATTGCATGCCTGGAATCAAGGGATGAACGATACGCAGACATGTCCTATGTAGCAGGCATGGGTGATGCAATATCATTACTTATAAAAATGGGAATGTTAAATAATCAGGAACAGCCGCTCAGTATCAATGCTGAATAAAACATGGAATGGATTCAAATATACAATACTACATATTATCGTTTATGCAATAAAAGACTATATTTATTTTAAAAAAAGGCATAGCCGGGGAAATCCGGTGGCGCAAAACTATAGGGTCTAAGCAAATGTATGACAGCCAGTTGCAAGAGAGATACATATAACTCTTTTAGAACAGAAAAAAAAGTTGACGACCATCCGTGGTTTCAGGATGAATCGTCAACTTTTTATATTTTTTATTTCCGTTTACCACAGATAGGAAAAGATGGATGCTCCGATTACTGTGCACAGACCGCACACAACGATAGCAAGACTGCTCATTGCTCCCTCGACTTCACCCAGTTCCATTGCTCTCGCAGTTCCTACTGCATGGGATGCCGTGCCGATTGCAAGGCCTCTGGAAATCGGGCTCTTAATACGGAAAAGCTTACAGATAAATTCTGCTGACATATTTCCCAGAACACCTGTAATAATGATCACGGCAACAGAGATCGTCACATATCCGCCAAGTTCCTCTGATACTCCCATTCCGATTGCCGTTGTAATGGATTTCGGAAGCATAGTTACATATTCTTTATGGCTCAGTCCAAACACAACAGACATTACAAACACAGTTCCAAGGCTTGCGATCACACCTGAGATCACGCCTCCCAGTATCGCTCCGATATTTTTTTTCAACAGATCAAGCTGCAGATACAATGGAATCGCCAGACTGACTGTTGCAGGTGTCAGCAGATAACTCAGATATTTTGCACTCATATTGTAGCTTTCATAATCCACATGGAACACTACCAGAAATACGATCACAAGTGCAATAGAGATCAGTAGTGGATTCAATACTGCCAATTTCCATTTGCGCTGCGCTGCAAGACCGATTTCGTAGGCCAGAAGACTGATCACGATACCTACTGTTGCTGAACTTAAGATCAGATTGTCCATACTACTTCTTTTCTCCTTTCCCTATTCTCGAAATTAAGAAGTCTGTCACTTTTCCAGTCACGATCATAACTACAAATGTAGACACGACTGTGATCACCAGAAGCGGCACCATGAAAGACTGCAGCTGCTCCCAGGATGTGATCAGTCCCACTCCTGCCGGAATAAACATCAGCGGCATAATTTCAATCAGAAATTCTCCTGTTTCTTTTACGTGTTCTACTTTGATCACTCTCAAAAGAAGAAGCACAAACATCAGAATCAAACCATAAATACTGCCCGGTATCGGAAGCGGGATAAAATATTTCATGATCTCCCCCGCGCAGGTCACAGCAAGGATGATTCCAAACTGTCTCAGATATTTCACTCTATTCGCCTCCCGAATTATAATGTTGTCATTGCCCATATCATTTTATCTTTTACGAACAACAAATCGAAATTTATTATAGCACACCCTCTTTTATCGTAACAAGTCAAATAAAGTACAAAAAACTGCCATAATTGTGGCAGTTTTTTATATAAAAATTTAATTAATGTCAATTTTTTGTCTTTCATATTTTTCAATTTTCCAAGTCATAGGAAGCCTGATAGGCATCTGCTGCTTCCAGCCTTCTTGACCATTCAATATTATTTTCTTCGTCAAAGCGAGCTTTCAGCTCAATCATAACAAAAACTTCTTTTCCGTTTTCAGCAGCTTCAATCAGTGCCTCCACTACTTTACTCTGACGGGACAAACGGTAGAGAGTCATCTTGATTGCAATGACGGATTTGTCGTTTGCCGCTTCATGAAGCATACGAAGAAACGGTTTCATACTTTCAAATGGATAAGAAAGCAGTTTGTCTTTTTCTTTGATCTGTGGCAGGATTGGTTTTTCCAGATCAAATTCCGGTGATGGCTGTGGAATTCTTTTTTCAAAAAACAATTCCGGTCTGGTGCGCAGACGGTCCTGAAGCTGGAACACAAACGACAGATCCAGCGGGGCAAAGCTCCGGAAAAACTTCCTTATTGCACGGTACGATGCCGAGTTTTTCTTTTCCGCTCTTTGTCTGTAACACACAGACTGCATAGATCGCACGGTTTTTCAGAAATGGGAACGGCTGACGTTTTCCCACGATCGTAGGTGAAAGAAGAGGCAGAATCTCTGAGTCAAAGAACACTTCCAGATACGCGCTTTCTTCAATGCTGAGGCGGTGAAAATCCACCATGCTGACACTGATTTCTTCCAGTTTTTCCATCAGTGTCTCATAGGCTGCATCCTTACGGACATTCAGTTTCCGGACTGCTTTAAGAATCTGGTGAACCTGCTCATTTTCTGCCTCTTCCAGTACTCGTTCATTAAATTTCAGCCAGGATAATTCCCGGTTCATATAGACATCCTGTTTCATCGTCTTGTATCCTCCACAGTTTTTCTCTTTTTACATTATCCTGACTACTATATTGCATCAAAATCAAATCCAGGACATAGTTATGTAAAATCTGTGGAAAATTAAAACGATTCTTCTCTATAGATAATAATTCTTCGATTATTTTTTTAGTATAATATCGGCCAGTTTACGTTTTGGTACGTAGTGTACGTCATTTTCGTCGCGATAGTAGGCGATGTCTTCGCCTTCGTTGATTTCTTTGATCACAATTTTTTCGGCTGGTTTGCCGAACGCCACGATCAGTACCGGGGCAAGGTTGTCCGCCAGGTTTAGTTCTTTTTTGACGGAATCTGCATTGTAGTTTCCGATCATGCAGCCACCGAGTCCTTTCTCAGCAGCCGCAAGGAGCATGGTCTGTGCCACAATTCCAACATCTTTCTGATATCTTGGAATCGAAGCTCCGAGATTCAGGTCCTGACAGATGACGATAAATCCTGTCGGGCACATTCCCGGGTGCGGGAGCTGCATCTGTGGCAGCGCCCTTGCCCAGTTCGTCAGTTTCTGGATACGATCAACTTTCTCCTTCTCCCATGCCAGATAATAACGAAATGGCTGGGCATTGACACTGGACGGTGCAAAGCGTGCACAGTCCACGAAGTCTTCCAACTCTTCTCTGCTGAAGCGATATGATTCATCATATCCTCTGTAGCTTCTGCTTGCTTTTACAATATCTTTGAACATGTTTATTCTCCCATATCTTTCGCGCATACCTTTAATTTTTCTCTGATTGGCAGATGATACGGACATCTCGGTTCACATTTGCCACAGCCAATACATGCGGAGGCTTTTACTTTCAGCGTACTGTAGCGTTCTTTCGCCCAGTCTGCCAGATCATATCTCTGCAGATAACCTGCCAAAAGAAACACACTTGGAATGTTGATTCCTACAGTACACGGTGCGCAGTAATTACAGCGCCGGCAGAAATCATTTCCAAGCTGTTCACGAACCTTGTCCATTTTGGCAAGTTCTTCTTCGGTAAGTGGAGCTGTATTGGAACATGCTGCCATATTTTCATCCAACTCACGAATCTCAGCCATTCCCGGAATTACAACAGTCACATCCGGGTTGGAACAGACATAACGCAGTGCCAGTGTGCCATCTTCAATTGCTCCGCCAGCAAGTGGTTTCATATCAATAAATCCAATATTCTTCTCCGCACATTTATGGATCAATTCTGCCCCCTGCTGCTCTACGATATTATATGGGAACATGATCGTCTCAACCCAGTCCAGTTCCAGTGCACGCTCAAATACGGCTGTGAAATGTGCAGTGAGTCCGATGTGTCCGATCTTTCCTGCTGCTTTGGCTTCCATAAGAGCTTCCAGAGCACCGCCTTCACCAATTACCTGGTCCAGCTGTTCCATACTCGGGTTATGTACCTGATACAGATCTATATAATCTGTACGGAAGTTTCCAAGACTTGTCTCGATATCTGCTGCCATTGCTTCTTTTGTTCTGGACATGGACTTTGTTGCAAGCACGAATTTGTCACGAATCCCTTCCAGCCCATATCCAATATACTGTTCACTGACGGTATAACCTCTTGCAGAATCAATATAGTTGATTCCTTTCTCTGCCATCGCATGAAGAAGCTTCTTTGTTCCTTCCTCATCGATCTTCTGAATCGGAATTCCTCCAAATCCCATACGTGAAATTTTTAATCCTGTCTTTCCAAGTGTTCTGTACTCCATAATATCCTCCTTATCCTGTTAAAAAGATTTCTCATCAAAATCATTTTTCTCTGTAAAGAAAAAATACCACCGAATCTCTCCGGTGGTATCATCACATGTTACTGCTTCACAGTAACAATCATTCCTATTAATTATACACGAGACAGATATTCACCTGTTCTTGTATCAATTTTCAGTTTGTCTCCCTGGTTAACAAACAGCGGAACCATTACCTGAGCACCTGTTTCAACAGTTGCAGGTTTTGTAGCACCCTGTGCTGTGTTTCCAGCGAATCCTGGCTCTGTTTCAATAACTTCAAGTTCTACAAACAGAGGCGGCTCGATTGCATATACATTTCCATTCCAGGAGCAAACTTTAACAACTTCGTTCTCTTTAACGAATTTGAGAGAATCCCCAACCTGTTCTTTTGTAAGTGCAACCTGATCATATGTTTCTGTATTCATGAAGTTGTAAAGGTCTCCATCATTGTACAGATAACTCATGTCCACACGGTCGATACGAGCCTGTGGGAATTTCTCTGTAGGACGGAAAGATTTTTCCAGTACAGCTCCTGTGATAATGTTTTTATATTTTGTTCTTACGAACGCAGCGCCTTTTCCAGGTTTTACATGCTGGAATTCAACGATCTGACATACGTTTCCTTCAATTTCGATTGTGACACCGTTTCTGAAATCACCTGCAGAAATCATTTTATTATCCTCCTTCGTTTTGTGTTCGCTATCAGTTATTCTATAATATACAGGAAGTTTTTTCAACTACTTTTTTTCATAAGAAGCCAATTTCTCTTCAATTTCTTTAATAAGCTCCTCAAAAGGCACTTCTCCTGTCGTTACCTGAATATCAGCAAACTTCTGATATACCGGATCTCTCTGTTTCAGAAGTTTCTTGATCTTGTCATCTCTGTCTTCCCCATCCAGCATCGGATCTTTTTTGGATCCCTCCAGACGTTTCTTGAGCGTTGCCAGTGATCCTTTCAGATAAACAACTGTACCAAGTTCTCTGAGATATTTTTCGTTCTGTTCCTGCAGTGGAAGACCTGCTCCAAGTGAAATCACCTTGCGCTCTGAATCCTGAATCAACTGTTTCAGTGCCAGAGTCTCCAATGCACGGTAATACGGCTCTCCGAATCTCTCGAATATCTCTCTTGCAGAAAGATTCATCCTCTTTGTAATGATCTTCTCCAGATCAACAAATGGTAATCCCAAGTCTTTGGAAAGCTGCTTTCCAACTCTCGTTTTTCCCGAACCCATAAACCCAATGATCACCACGTGGTTCATGAAATCCCCTCCTCCTTTTTGTAAAAATGTAATACTATTTTTTCCAGATAGCGTTTGAGCACAATCTGAATTTCTTCTTTTGGATGGATCGGCTTCACCAGAATATTACGGATGCCGCTTCTTTTGGCCCCATATACATCTGTGAAAAGCTGATCTCCTATAAAAATGGTATTTCCTGTGTCTGTTCCAAGAAGTTCCATTGCTTTCTTATAATTACGTACAGATGGCTTGTGCGCATTCTCAATAAACTGTGCACCAATCGCATCTGCAAATGAGGAAACCCGCTCAATCTGATTGTTTGACAACAGACAATAGCCAAATCCAAGTTCTCTCAAATGTGCAAAAAGTGCAATTGCCCGCTCATCTGCCGGTGCCCCGTGAGGCACAAGTGTATTATCAATGTCATAGATCAGACCGCGATACCCTTCGCGGTAAAGGCGGTCATAATCTATCACATACGCAGAATCCAGATATTCATCTGGAAAAAAACATCGAAACATTATTTTCTCCTCTGTTGTCTGATCTTATCTCTCGCTGAGAGGAATATATTCTGCCTCAGGCAGAACACTCTTATATGCCGGACGGATGATCTTATCTGTATTGATCAGCTCTTCCATTCGATGCGCACTCCATCCAACAATACGTGCCACGGCGAACATTGGTGTATAGAGTTCCAGCGGAAGATCCAGCATGCTGTATACAAATCCGCTGTAAAAATCAACATTGGCGCTGACACCCTTATAAATACGGCGTTCTTCTGCAATCACCTGTGGAGCCATCCATTCAACCATGGAATACAGACGATAATCTTTCATACGTCCTTTTTCTTTTGCGAGGCTTTCTACAAAGCCCTTAAGAACTTCTGCTCTCGGATCGGAAACAGAATAGATTGCATGTCCCATACCATAAATCAGGCCACGTCTGTCAAATGCATCTTTATGAAGAAGGCGTTTTAGATATGCACGAACTTCCTCTTCATCTTCCCAGTCACGGACTTCGTTCTTCATATCCTGGAACATCTGAATAACCTTGATATTCGCACCGCCATGTTTCGGGCCTTTCAGTGAGCCGAGTGCAGCAGCAATTGCAGAATATGTATCCGTTCCGGATGATGAAACAACATGTGTTGTAAATGTAGAGTTGTTACCACCACCATGTTCCATATGAAGTATCAATGCCAGATCAAGGATCTTCGCTTCCAGATCTGTATATTTTTTGTCCGGTCTGAGAATCCGAAGAATATTCTCAGCTGTAGAAAGTTCTTTCTTCGGATTGTGGATATAAAGACTCTTACCTCTCACATAATGACTGTATGCCTGATATCCATATACGGACAGCAGTGGAAATTCACTGATCAGGTTCAGGCACTGTCTTAGTACATTCGGAAGTGAAATATCATCTGGATTATTATCATAGGAATATAGAGTAAGCACGCTTCGTGAAAGTGCATTCATAATATCACGTCCCGGTGCTTTCATGATAACATCACGTACAAAATTTCTCGGTAATGAACGCTGGGCTGCCAGCAAAGTCTGGAAATCTGCAAGTTCTTTTGCACTTGGAAGTTTACCAAACAAAAGAAGGTAGGTCGTCTCTTCAAATCCAAACCGATTATCATTGACAAACCCCGCCGTCAGATCTTTGATATTATATCCTCGGTAATAAAGACTTCCTGCACAGGGAACTTCTTCCCCATAAAAAACTTTACCCGCCTGTACATTGGATATCTGCGTCAACCCGGCCAGAACGCCTTTACCATTGATGTCTCGAAGTCCTCTTTTTACATCGTACTTTCCATAAAGTGACACATCCATACTGGAATGATCTACGCACATCTGTGTCAGATTTTCAATTTCCGTTGTTACTTTTGTGTTAAATCCTGTCATGCATGATACTCCTTTCGACTTATGCTTCTTTTTCCCTCAGGCCCTCCTCAAAATAAATCTCTAATCTAAAATAAGTATAACATTTCCTGTCATTTCAGTCCAGTTATCTCTGCTGATATGTGCGCAGAAATTCTCTAAGTTTTTCCATTGACTTCTCAAGCTGTCTTATATTTGGAAGATAAACAATTCTGAAATGATCTGGTTTCATCCAGTTAAAGCCTTTGCCCGGAACGATCAGTACCTGTTTCTCATGTAGGAAATCAAGTGCAAACTGTTCATCATTTGTAATATTGAACTTCTCGGTATCGATCTTCGGGAAGATATAGAAAGCAGCATGAGGTTTTACTACAGAAATTCCCGGAATATCTTTCAGTGCATTATAGATGCACTCTCTCTGCTCATAAACTCTTCCACCCGGTTTGATATACTCTGTGACACTCTGGTATCCACCAAGTGCTGTCTGCACGATTGACTGTGCCGGCACATTGGAACAAAGTCTCATAGAGGAAAGCATCTTGATTCCTTCTATATAACCTTTTGCCTTGTCCTTTGCTCCACTTAAGATCATCCATCCGATACGGAATCCGGCGATCATATGGGATTTGGACAATCCGGAAAATGTAACACAGAAAACATCCGGTGCCAGAGAGGCAATGGATGTATGCTCATATCCGTCCATAACCAGACGGTCATAAATCTCATCCGAAAAAATGATCAGTTCTTTTTCTCTTGCTATCTGAACGATCTGTTCAAGAATTTCTTTGGGATATACTGCACCTGTCGGGTTGTTCGGATTGATGATGACGATTGCTTTTGTCTTATCTGTGATCTTGCTTCTGATGTCATCGATATCCGGATACCAGTCTGACTGTTCATCACAGACATAATGGACAACGTTTCCTCCGGCAAGTGTAGCTGTAGCCGTCCAGAGCGGATAGTCCGGCGCCGGGATCAGAATCTCATCTCCATTGTCCAGCAGTGCCTGCATACAGAGATTGATCAGCTCACTTACACCATTTCCAGTATATATATCATTCATGGAAACATTTGGAATATTACGGAGCTGCGCATACTGCATGATTGCCTTACGTGCAGAAAAGATTCCCTTGGAATCGGAATATCCCTGAGATGTACGGATATTGCTCAGCATATCCAGAATCACTTCCTGAGGAGCTGAGAATCCGAACGGATACGGGTTTCCGATATTCAGTTTCAGAATTTCCTTGCCTTCCTCTTCCATTCTGGCCGCCTCATCAACCACCGGTCCTCTCACATCATACAGTACATTATCGAGCTTTGTTGATTTGTCAAATGTTCTCATTTTTTCACTCCTCTCCGTGAATTTTTTATTCATATCGGTCACTGGAATCCTATATTCAGTAACTCGTATTGTACTATAATCTCACATTCCGCCCAATTTCGCAAGGTAAAATTCTCTGCATATTGTATCTCAAAATTTTGTAAGTCAGGCTGAATATATTTTTTAAAAAAATTTTTCTCATACCCTTTTCAACTTTACCACTTTTGTGTATAATAGTCCCTGGACAAATGTCTTAGACAGATAGACATGATTCAATAAGCGAATGAGGAGGAAATCAACATGTCTTACACAGAAGAAGTTTATGAAAGAGTCGTTGCACAGAATCCTGGCGAACCAGAATTCCATCAGGCAGTCAAAGAAGTACTGGATTCTCTGAAAGTTGTTATCGACAAAAATGAAGAAAAATACCGCAGTCTTTCCGTTCTGGAACGTCTGGTAGAGCCAGAAAGAATCATTTCTTTCCGTGTTCCGTGGGTAGATGACAACGGCAAAGTACAGGTAAACAAAGGATACCGTGTACAGTTCAACAGTGCAATCGGACCTTACAAGGGTGGTCTTCGTTTCCATCCGACAGTAAACCAGAGCATTCTTAAATTTCTCGGCTTCGAACAGGTTTTCAAAAACTCCCTTACAGGTCTCCCGATCGGTGGCGGTAAAGGTGGTTCCAACTTCGATCCTAAGGGCAAATCTGACAGAGAAGTTATGGCATTCTGCCAGAGCTTTATGACAGAACTCTGCAAATACATCGGCGCAGACACAGACGTACCGGCTGGTGACATCGGTGTTGGCGGACGTGAGATTGGATATCTCTTCGGACAGTACAAACGTGTTCGTGATCTTTATGAAGGCGTTCTGACAGGTAAAGGACTTACCTATGGTGGTTCCCTGATCCGTACAGAAGCTACCGGATACGGTGTTGTATATATTCTGAACGAACTGATGAAAGACCACAACGATTCTCTTGACGGAAAAACTGTTGTTGTTACAGGTTCCGGTAATGTTGCAATCTATGCAGTGCAGAAAGCTACTCAGCTTGGTGCAAAGGTTGTTGCAATGTGCGACTCTAATGGATATATCCATGATCCAAACGGAATCAACCTTGACATTGTCAAAGATATCAAAGAAGTAAAACGTGGACGTATCAAAGAATACGCTGACCGTGTAGAAGGTGCTACTTACACAGAAGGTGTTGGCATCTGGAACATCAAATGTGATGTATATCTTCCATGCGCAACTCAGAACGAACTTGACCTTGATGGTGTAAAAACTCTGATTGCAAACGGATGCAAATATATCGTAGAAGGTGCAAACATGCCTACTACAAGAGAAGCTACAGACTACGCTATGGCAAACGGTGTTCTCTTCCTTCCTGGAAAAGCATCCAATGCAGGTGGTGTTGCTACTTCCGCACTGGAAATGAGCCAGAACTCTCAGAGACTTTCCTGGACATCCGAAGAAGTTGATGCCAAACTTCATCAGATCATGGTTGACATCTATGCTAAGATCAGCGATGCTGCAAAACGTTATGATATGCCGGACAACTTCGTTGTTGGTGCTAACATTGCAGGTTTCGAAAAGGTTGTAGATGCAATGATGGCTCAGGGTATTGTTTAATCTCCTGTTCATTCGTATGTATAATCCAAAAGGCGTTCCGGATTTCTGATCCGAAGCGCCTTTTTATATTTTCATGTTTTCTTTATGGTTCCATAAACTTCTTCAGTTCATCCATAAATGTACTGACATCCTTGAATTCTCTGTAGACAGAAGCAAAGCGAACATAAGCAACTGCATCCAGGTCCTTCAGATGTTCCATGACAATCTCACCAATGCGGGTACTGGAAATTTCTTTGTCTGCTGTGTCAAAAATATCTCCCTCTATAGAATCCATCAGCGACTCGATCTTTTCCACCGGAATCGGTCTCTTATAGCAGGCACGCAGAATTCCGCCCTGAATCTTGGAACGGTCATACTGTTCACGTGTCTGATCCTTCTTAATGACACTCAATGGAATAGTTTCAACTTTTTCGTATGTCGTAAATCTTTTTCCACAGGATTCACACATTCGCCGTCTCCGGATTGAATTTGTATCATCTACCGGTCGGGAGTCTACAACCTTGCTGTTATCCTGATTACAAAACGGGCATCTCACAGTATTTTCCCCTCTTTCCCCTTTTAATGAAATAATTATACTTTATTTTTTCGGACAATGTCAAGAAATGCACCTGTATATTTCAGATAAATTTTGCATATCTTTTATAAAAAGTGGTAAATTCATGCGATTATGTGAGCTTAGACAGAAAGAAGTCATCAATACCTGTACCTGTCGCAGTCTTGGCTGCCCGGTCGATCTGGAGTTCGACCGCAAAACAGGAACCATCACTGCTCTCATCGTTCCAGGTCCCGGCAAATTCTGTTTTTTTCCCGGCAGAGAAAGCGAATACATCATTCCCTGGTGCTGCATCTGCCAGATTGGTGATGATATCATCCTCGTCGAAGTCAAAGAAGAAAAATGTTTTCACAAAGACCACCTTCTCTGACACTGTCAAGGGCTATTAATTTTTATATTTTTCCCAGAAAAGAATATTTCCTGTCCTCCCTGAGAATCATTTCTAGTACCAGAAATAAGAGATGAGGAGGATATTTTGATGGCACTTAATAAAGTAGAAATCTGCGGGGTAAATACATCCAGTCTTCCGATCCTGAAGTCGGACGAAAAAGAAGCATTATTTCAAAAGATCAAAAAAGGAGATTCTGAAGCCCGCGAACAATATATCAAAGGAAATCTCCGCCTTGTGTTAAGTGTTATCAAACGATTTCAGAACAGCAATGAAAATGCCGATGATCTTTTTCAGATCGGGTGCATTGGTCTTATGAAAGCCGTCGATAATTTTGACGATACACTGAATGTCAAATTCTCGACATATGCAGTCCCGATGATCATCGGTGAGATCCGCCGCTATCTACGGGATTATAACAGTATCCGGGTAAGCCGTTCTCTGCGCGACATTGCCTATAAAGCCATTTATACCAAAGAAAATATGATCAAAAAGAATCTGAAGGAACCAACGATCGATGAAATTGCTGATGAGATCGGCATTGAAAAAGAAATGATCGTATATGCCCTGGATGCGATCCAGAGTCCTGTCAGCTTGTTTGAACCGGTATACTCCGAGGGTGGCGATACGTTGTATGTCATGGATCAGATCAGCGATCAGAAAAACAAAGAAGACCACTGGCTGGAAAACCTATCTCTCCGGGAAGCCATGAATCGGCTTAACCAGAGAGAAAAGCACATCATTGAAATGCGCTTCTATGAGGGTCGGACACAGATGGAAGTTGCTGATGAAATCGGCATCTCTCAGGCTCAGGTCAGCCGCCTTGAAAAAAATGCTCTGAAGACCATGAAAAATTATCTGAAATCCTGAAATTGCTTTATATGCAAAAAGCCTCCCTGCCGGACCAATTGCCGACAGAGAGGTTCTTCTTTATTTCAGTGCTTTCTCAATTTCTTCAATTACAATCTTCAGTGCTTTGATACGTGCATATTTCTTGTCAACGGACTCCAGAATATGCCACGGTGCAAACGTTGTACTCGTCTTCTTCAGCATCTCATCGACTGCTTCTTCATACTGATCCCATTTTTCACGGTTTCGCCAGTCTTCGTCTGTGATCTTCCAGCGTTTCTCCGGATTATTCTGGCGGTCATTAAAACGCTCCAGCTGTGTATCTTTATCAATCTGCACCCAGAATTTGATGATCACTGCACCCCAGTCGTGGAGTTCCTTTTCAAATTCATTCATCTCATTGTAAGCACGTTTCCAGTCATTTTCACTGCAGAATCCTTCCAGCCGTTCTACCATGACACGGCCATACCACGTACGATCAAAGATTGCAATGTGCCCATCCTTCGGAAGTCTTGTCCAGAATCTCCAGAGATAATGCCGAGCCTTCTCATGTGGCTCCGGACTGGCGATTGGCTGTACCTCATATCCTCTAGGATCCAATGCCCCTGCAATTCGTTTGATATTGCCGCCTTTGCCGGCCGCATCCCATCCCTCATAGGTAATGATCACCGGAACCCGCTTACGGTACAGGCGATTATGCAGTTCTCCCAGTTTGGCCTGCAGCTTCTTCAATTCTTTCTGGTACTCTTCTTCGTCAATTGTCCTGCCTTCCAGTTCTACATCTTTCAGCTTAGGCATCTTGACCAGTGGAAAGACATTCTGAAGGATCGGTACCGAATGACTCTGGTTCTGCAATGCCACTTCGATACTGCTCACCAATGTATCCATCACCTGCAGCTCTGCCCACTTCTTATCCTTTGCATCAATGATATACCACGGCGAACTAGACATATTGGTGTCTTTCATATAACGGTCAAATACATTCTCGCACTTCTTATAATGTTTGTTCTGCCATTTATCGAATCCTGTCACACGCCACTTGGTATCATCCTTGGAAAGCAGCTTCTTCATACGTTTTTCCTGTTCGTCCTTATCAATCTCCATAAAGAATTTCAGGACCAGATATCCATTGTCCGTAAGCTGCCTTTCAAAACGCCTGATGCTCTCGATACGCCGCTCATAAACATCTCCTTCGAGCTCTCCATTCAATACTTCCTTCACCGTCTGTTCCATCCATCCGGAATCCAGGAATGTAAATTTGCCTTCTTCCGGGATCTGTTTCATATAACGATACAGAAACGGTCTGCGTACCTCTTCCTCTGTCGGAGCTGACATCGTGGCAACCTTGAAAAAACGAGGATCAATATTCCTGATCACCTTACCGATCATACTGCCTTTGCCAGCTGCACTCCACCCCTCAAAAAGGACCAGTACCGGGAGCTTGTGCTCCTTGATCTTCATCTGAAGATCATAAAGTCTGTTTCTGGTTTTCTCAAGCTGTACTTTCATCTCATCTTTGTCCGGTTCTTCGCCCGGTGTCCATGATTTTAACATATTGAGCCCCCATTTCTTTTTGTTGACAGTATACCACGTCTGGAATAAAAATACAGTTAATTGTTGCACATATTGCACCATTTTTTTCTCACAGATTACCGAATATACAAAGAGACAGAACTCCGGATTATCAGGAAATTCTGTCTCTGTAATATTTTTTATGAAAGTTCCAGTTTACCAGTATACAGCTGATAATAAGTTCCTTTCTGTTTAATGAGGTCTTTGTGGTCACCTCTCTCAATGATCTTGCCATGTTCCAGAACAATAATCGCATCACTGTTTCGAATCGTAGAAAGTCTGTGCGCGATCACAAACACGGTACGGCCCTTCATCAGGTTGTCCATACCTTTCTGTACGATACTTTCTGTACGGGTATCGATACTGGAAGTTGCTTCATCCAGAATCAGTACCGGCGGGTCTGCAACTGCTGCCCGCGCAATGGACAGAAGCTGTCTCTGCCCCTGAGAGAGTTCTTCACCATCCCCGCTCAGCATCGTATCGTATCCTTTCGGGAGCATCTGTATAAACTGATCTGCATGTGCCAGTTTTGCTGCTGCATAGATTTCTTCATCCGTTGCATCCAGCTTGCCATAACGGATATTATCACGAATCGTACCGGTAAACAAATGTGTGTCCTGAAGAACGATTCCAAGAGAATGTCTCAGATCATCCTTTTTGATCTTGGTAATATTGATTCCATCATAACGGATCTTGCCTTCCTGGATATCATAAAAACGATTGATCAGATTGGTTATGGTTGTCTTACCGGCTCCGGTAGAGCCGACGAATGCCAGTTTCTGTCCGGGCTTCGCATACAGGCTGATATCGTGAAGAATTGTTTTGTCTTCATTATATCCAAAGGTTACATCCTCAAATCTTACATCACCTTTCAGCTCTGTATAGGATACGGAGCCATCTGCAGAATGCGGATGTTTCCATGCCCACATGCCGGTTCTCTCTTTGCATTCTACAATGTTGCCATTCTCATCTTTTCTTGCATTGACAAGTGTTACATAACCCTCATCCTCTTCCGGTTTCTCATCGATCAGATTGAAAATTCTTTCCGCACCGGCAAGCGCCATGACGATGGAATTAAACTGCTGTGCCACCTGCATGAACGGCTGAGTGAAGCTTTTGGTGAACTGCAGATAGGAAGCCATAACACCAAGTGTGATTCCTCCGATGCCTGCTACAGAAAGGATTCCTCCGAGAACCGCCGTCAGTACAAACTGCAGGTTTCCGATATTTCCGATAACTGGTCCCATCATATTACCGTATTTATTTGCCTGTGAGGCGCTCTCAAAAAGAACTTCATTGAGCTGATCAAACTCTTCTTTTGATTTTGCCTCATGATTAAATACCTTTACTACCCTCTGTCCGTTCATTCGTTCTTCCACGAATCCGGTCACATCTGCCAGAGACATCTGCTGATGTACAAAGTATTTTCCACTCTTTGCTCCGATCCTGCCGGTAACAGCAAGCATCACAAAAATGATCAGTACTGCAAGTATCGTAAGAAGCGGACTCAGCACCAGCATGGAAATAAAAGTGACAACAATTGTAAACACTGCCATCAGTGCCTGTGGAATTGCCTGGCTGATCATCTGTCTCAATGTATCTGTATCATTGGTATAAAGACTCATGATCGAACCATTTGTATTCTGGTCGAAGTAACGGATTGGCAGTGTCTGCATATGTTCAAACATATCATCACGTACTCTTTTGAGTACACCCTGTCCGATATAAACCATCATTCTTGTGTAAATAAATGTTGCAATGACACCTGCCAGAAAGATTACGCCCAAAACAGTCAGGGCCTTATAAAGTCCTGCAAAATCCGGGGTTTTCTGTCCAACAAGCGGCAGGATAAAATCATCCAGAAGGTATCTCAGAGAAAGAGAGACTGCAGTTGTCGCCACAGCACTGATCAGGATACAGAAGAAAACAAGAATAAACTGGAATTTATATTTCTCTGTCACATATTTCATCAGACGTTTTGCCGTCTTTAAATCATTTTTTTTCATTTTCGGTTTTTTATTCTTATTCATCCTCTTCTCCTCCTTTCACCTGAGATTCATATACTTCCCTGTAGATCTCATTTGTCTGCAGCAGTTCTTCCGATGTTCCCACACCTGCGATCTTACCATCATCCAGCACAATGATCTGATCGGCATCTTCTATCGAAGAAACTCTCTGTGCAATGATGATCTTGGTCGTGTCCGGGATCTCTTCCCGGAATGCTTTACGGATCAATGCATCTGTTTTGGTATCTACTGCACTGGTGGAATCATCCAGAATCAGGATTTTAGGTTTCTTAAGCAGTGCACGTGCAATGCATAGACGCTGTTTCTGTCCACCGGAAACGTTATTACCGCCCTGTACGATCATGGTCTCATAACCATTCGGGAACTCATTTACAAATCCATCTGCCTGCGCCAGACGGCAGACTCTTTTAACTTCCTCATCACTGGCATGTTCATTGCCCCAGCGGATATTATCGTAGATCGTGCCGGAAAATAATACATTTTTCTGCAGAACCATAGATACCTGGTCACGCAGAACTTCCAGATTATAGTCACGTACATCGACTCCGGCTACTTTTACTGCACCACCAGTGACATCATAAAGTCTCGGGATCATCTGTACCAGTGTAGATTTGGCACTTCCGGTGCCGCCAATGATACCAACTGTCTGTCCTGATTTAATATGAAGGTTGATATCTTTCAAGGAAAGGTTTCCGCCTTCACCCGCATAGCTGAAATCTACATGTTCAAAAGTAATCTCGCCATTTCTGACTTCTTTCACTGTATCCGCTTTGTCCTGCATCTCCGGAACTTCATTAAGCACCTCTGTGATACGGTCTGTGGAAGCCCCTGCGATCATGATCATGACAAATACAAAAGTTACCATATTCAGAGACATCAGAATCTGAATTGCATATACGATCACACTTGTCAGTTCTCCAGTCTCCATGGTTCCAAATACAATGCTTCGTCCACCGATCAGCGCGATCAGAAGTACAACCGCGTACATCATGAACTGCAGGACCGGAGAATTCCATGCAACGATTTTTTCTGCTTTTGTAAACAGGGTATATACATAATTGGACACACCGTGAAATTTGTTTATCTCGTAATCTTCTCTTACGAATGCCTTTACCACACGTGATGCATTAACATTTTCCTGTACAGAATTGTTCAGTTCATCATACTCATCAAATACTCTGATAAAATGTGGATGCGCCTTCTTCGCAATAAACATCAGTGTTCCACCAAGAAGCGGGATTACGATCAGGAACAGAAGTGCAATCTTTACATTGATCAGCAATGTCATGATCCAGGAAAGAAGAATCATGATCGGTGCTCTTGCCAGAAGGCGGATACTCATCATATATGCCATCTGCACGTTCGTAATATCCGTCGTCATTCGTGTGACCAGACCTGATGTGGAGAAATGGTCAATGTTTTTGAAAGAAAAATCCTGCACCTTATAGAAAATATCATGGCGAAGATTTTTCGCATAACCAGCAGCCGCTACGGCTGCCATATTACCGGCCTGCACACCAAAAAACAATGCCAGCATCGCCATTGCAACAAGAATTATTCCGCGCTGTACAATATAACCAAGATCACCATTGGCTATTCCAACATCTATGATCTTTGCCATTTCCAGAGGAATGAGAACCTCCATCAGGACCTCCAGAATTACGAGAAACGGCGCCAGCAATGACTGTTTCTTATATTCCCGGATGGATTTAAAAAGTGTCTTATTCATCTTTTCTGTCTGCCTCCTTATCTGTCTTTTTTCTATTTCCGAATTTTCCTATTATACAAAATTCCTCCTTTGAAAGTCAATCGTTTTTTTGTAACTTTTGGGACGCTGTGACTTTTTTGACACAATTCAGGCAAAAAAAATGCCCCTCACAGGGACATTTTTTCTTTTTCGTATATTTCTCTTACTTCGTCTGCTTTTACGCGATGCGGAAAACAGATATTTCCAAGCTGTCTTACCGGCATCACACCCATGAGTGAGTTTGTAACAAAACACTCCTCATAATACATCAGCTCATCCGGATAAATGATCGTTTCTGTCACCTGAAATCTTTCCATAATATATTCACGCAGGATACCCGGCAGCAGGCCGCAGGAAAGCTGCGGTGTATAGATCATATTTTTACGTACAAAAAAGACATTGCAGACAGTTCCTTCACTGATCTGTCCTTTGGTGTTGATAAATATCTTTTCATTGATACCGGCTGCTGCGGCTGCTCTTTTTTCCAGAATACAGTCACCATAATTAAATGTCTTATGATAAACTAGTGGAGAAGTCTCGTTTCGTCTGACTTTGCTTAGGTCCGTCATAAATCCTCTGGAATAGATTTCATCCATATATGGATTTTCTCTCATCTGAAAGAAGGTATTCTCAGCTGACATCACGATCTTAAGTGCTCCATGCATCTTCACCGACATTTCCTGTGTACTCAGATATTCTGCGATTTTTTCTTTTGTAAGTCCACGTTCTGCACAGGAACCCAATTTCAAAAAATCAGCGGATCCCTGCATTCTGTTCAGATGTTGTTCCAGAAGTAACGGTCTGCCTTGTTCCACTGCAACCGTTTCAAATACTCCCATTCCAAACAAAAATCCCTCATCCAGTCTAATATCCATATCTTTTTATCACTCCAGACTTTATTTCATAGCCTCCAGAACCGCTTTCGCTTTCTGAAGGGTCTCCTCATATTCAAATTCCAGGTCTGATTCAGCAGTGATGCCACCGCCAACTCCCAGATAATACATTCCATCTTTGTGCAATGCTGTACGGATCACTATATTAAAATCACAGTCTCCATCTAATGTCAGGTAACCGATGGAACCTGTGTACAGATTTCTGCGGTTGTTCTCCAGTTCATCAATGATCTCCATCGCACGATATTTCGGGGCTCCTGTAATAGAACCGCCAGGAAACGTTGCTTCAAGCAGATCCATTATCGTTTTGTTTTCCTGAAGTACTCCCTCGATGTCAGAAACCAGATGAAATACTGTTGCATATTCTTCCACCGTAAAAAGTTCCGTCACTTTGACACTTCCAGGTTTGCACACGCGGTTCAGATCATTCCGCTCGAGATCAACGATCATAAGAAGTTCACTCTTATCCTTCTCTGAATTTTTGAGTTCATTTCTCATAAGGAGATCCTCTTCCAGAGTCTCACCTCTTTTTCGCGTTCCCTTGATCGGACGTGTATTCACATGTCCCTTCTTCATCTTAAGGAATCGCTCCGGTGATGCACAGACAATCTGAAAATCACCGTAATCCATATAGCCGCCAAATGGTGACGGATTGTTTTCTCTCAAATCATAAAAAACATCCAGTGGTTTTTTGTTGCTCTTTACCTCAAGCTGCTGCGTCATATTTGTGATATAGATATCACCTTCGATGATATATCGAATCATCTCAGCAACAGCCTGTTTGTATTCTTCTTTTTTAAAATTTGGTGTTATTTCTATATTAAATGATCCGTCTGCGACCTGTTCTTTTTCTAATAATACTTCTGTCAGACGCTTTTCAACAGATTCGATCAGTTTCTCTGCATCTTCTGTAATTCCATTGGCCACCAGAAATGTTTTCTTCTCATGGCAATCCTCTATGATATACATGTCATAAAAAACAAGTACTGCATCCGGAATCGTTACCAGATTTTCCTTATGAGATGGTATTTCCATTAATTTCCGCCCGTATTCATACGAAAAATATCCGATTGCCCCTGATAGCATTGGAAGCCCGCTTTTGTTCTGATCTTTATGCTCAGACAGATATTTTTTGAGATATTCCTCAAATGAGAGGTCCGATACCTTCTGCTCATTTATAAAAAATCCATGATCATCTTTTACTAATTTGAGATATGGCCGCACTCCTATGATTGAATATCTTCCAAGCCCATTCACAAGAGATGAATCCAGAAATACACAGTCCTTTTCATCCGAAAAATATTTGAACAGTTCTGCTGCTGATCTGTGTGGAGTCAATTTTTTTATCACGCGGTTTATATTATACATCTATTTTTCCTCTCTGTCCATTTTTCGAAACATTTCTATAGATTTTTCTTATATATTTCATATATTTTTTATTCATTTTTGTTGAATTTCTCTGCGATACAGCAGAAATTTTCTAACAACTCATGACCATATTCCGTCAGGACTGCTTCCGGATGAAACTGTACGCCATAAAGAGGGATTTCTCTGTGCGAGATTCCCATTACCGCTCCATCTTCAGCCACAGCATCTACCCGGTATTCTTCCGGAATACTGTCTTCTCTCACAACCAGCGAATGATACCTGGTCACTTTAAATTTCTCCGGCAGCCCTTCAAATAATCCCGTTCTATTATTTCGGATCTCTGTCACCTTTCCATGCATTGGACGGCTCCCTTTCTCTACAACAGCTCCACAGCAGTGTCCCAACACCTGATGTCCCAGACAGACACCTAAGATCGGGATCTTTCCCTGAAACCGTTTCACTGTTTCTACACATCGCACAGCATCCCATGGACGTTTCGGTCCGGGCGAAAGAATGATTCCTTCCGGCTGCATCTTTTCTATTTCTTCTATATTAATCTGATCACTTCTCCTGACCATGATCTCCCTTCCCAACTCCTCAAAATACGCTTTCAGATTGTAAACAAACGAATCATAATTATCGATCATCAAAAACATGTTTTTCCTCCCTCTCCTGCAAAACACGTATAAAAAAAGAGACAACGCACGTGTATATCCATACACACAGTCGTTATCCCTGTCGGTCCGTAATCTGTGAATCTTTATCGTTTTTTATATTTCTTTTTGAAAGATACCTCTATGCTATCATGTCTGCCAATTCTCGTCAATATATATTAGAAATGAATATTTTTTCAACAAATTACCCCTTTTATATCGAATACATCTATGCTATACTGTACGAGAAATGAATGATATGCAAAATAGGATCATATGCGTCAAGTGTTCAGCGAATGGGGAGTTGTCGCCGAAACGAAAAGTCCGTCTTACGGTATATGATCCGCACCCGTTGCAACAATATAAGAGGATATCTCATATTGTGTAGGGATACGTTTTTCGACATACGTTCTATCACAATTGGAGATATCTTTTTCGTTTTAACGCGCTATCAGCTCGACAAAAAAAAGACAATCTCCACAGTACACGATATCATGTTTAACAGGAGGTTGTTTTTTTAATGGTAGATAAACAGAAAGTAGAACAGGCAATCCGTCTCCTTCTTGAAGGAATCGGTGAAGACACAGAACGTGAAGGTCTCAAAGATACTCCGGACCGAATTGCACGTATGTGTATGGAAATTTATGGTGGACTGGATGAAGAAGCGGATCATCATCTTGCCAAACAGTTTGAAGTAGAAAATAACGAAATGGTACTGGAAAAAGATATTACTTTCTATTCTATGTGTGAACATCACCTGATGCCTTTTTATGGCAAAGCTCATGTAGCTTATATTCCAAATGGCAAAGTAACCGGTCTCAGTAAACTTGCCCGTACTGTTGATGTCTATGCAAGAAGACCGCAAATTCAGGAACGCCTGACTGTACAGATTGCCGATGCACTGGAACGTGCCCTGAATCCTAAGGGTATCATGGTAATGCTGGAAGCGGAACACACCTGCATGACCATGCGTGGAATCAAAAAACCAGGAAGCAAAACGATTACTACCGTTACCCGCGGTGATTTCAAGACAGACCGTGAACTTCAGAAACAGTTCCTCTCCATGGTAAAAGACTGATGCATACCGATATGACAAGAGTAAATGCTATCTGGCAGCATCCTCTCTATCAGCAAAATCTGAAAGATCTTATACACCTTGAAGCTGACCGTATCTTCTGCCGTCATACACCGGAACATTTTCTGGATGTCGCAAGACTTGCTTACATATTTGCACTGGAACGAGGACTTAACTGCTCCCGTGAACTTATCTACTGCACTGCACTTCTCCATGATATCGGTCGCGTCAGACAGTATATGGATGGTACCCCACATGACGAAGCCGGTGTACAGATCGCCGAACAGATTTTATCTGACCTTGCTTTTTCTTCTACTGAAAAAAGCCAGATTCTGACCGCGATCGGGGAACATCGTTCCTCAAAAGAGGAAACTTCTTCCCTGAGCCGGATTCTTTATGAAGCAGATAAAAAATCCCGTATGTGTTTTCTCTGTCCTGCAGAAAAAGAATGCTACTGGGATCTTTCAAAAAAAAATATGATGATTCAATATTAAAAGGAGAATCTTAGATCATGAAAATCGGAAATCGTGAATTTGATGTAAAAAACAGAACTTATATTATGGGCATCCTGAACGTGACCCCGGATTCTTTTTCTGATGGTGGCAAATGGAATACTATGGACCATGCTCTGATGCATGCAGAAGCTATGATCAAAGACGGTGCTGATATTCTGGATGTCGGCGGTGAATCCACCCGTCCGGGGCATACTCCGGTCAGTGCCGAAGAAGAAGCAGCACGTGTCGTTCCGGTCATCGAAGCACTTCGTAAACGTTTTGATGTACCAATCTCTGTAGATACTTACAAAGGAAGTGTTGCAGATGCAGCTGTCCAGGCAGGTGCCGATCTGGTCAACGATGTCTGGGGGCTCAAATATGATCCGGACATGGCCGGTGTCATCGCCAAACATGATGTAGCCTGCTGTCTTATGCACAACAAAGCCAACACAGAATACAATAACTTTCTCATAGATATGCTTGCTGAGACACAGGAATGTGTCACTATTGCCCGAGGAGCCGGAATCAAAGACGAACGAATCATTCTTGATCCGGGCGTTGGTTTCGGCAAAACATATGAAATGAATCTGGAGACCATGAATCATCTGGAACTTTTTCAGCATCTCGGGTTCCCGGTCCTGCTCGGAACTTCCCGTAAATCCATGATTGGCCTTGCTCTGGATCTTCCGGTTGATCAGCGTGTAGAAGGCACCGTTGCCACTTCTGTAATCGGTGTCATGAAAGGCTGTGCTTTTGTCCGCGTACATGATATCAAAGAAAACAAACGTGCTATCCTTATGACTGAAGCAATTCTTGGAAGGAATATAAAATAAATGGATAAGATTGAGATCAAAAACCTGGAGATTTTTGCAAACCATGGAGTTTTTCCGGAGGAAAATATTCTCGGCCAGAAATTTGTTATTTCTGCCACTCTTTACACGGATACCCGAAAAGCAGGTCTGACCGATGAACTGACTGCTTCTATTCATTATGGAGAAGTCAGCCATATGATCACCAAATTCACAAAAGAGCATACTTATAAACTTCTGGAGACACTTGCAGAAAATCTCTGCCAGATGTTGCTTCAGGAGCTTCCGCTTCTCAAAATGATCACTCTGCGTGTTGAGAAGCCATGGGCTCCGGTCGGTCTCCCACTCGAAACGGTTGCTGTGGAGATCACCCGCGGATGGCATACTGCCTATGTAGCCTTTGGTTCCAACCTTGGGGACAAAAAGAAGTTCCTGGATGATGGCATTCAGGGACTCCGTACTACTCCTTCCTGTGAAGTAGAAGCTGTATCTGAATATTTAGTTACAGAACCTTATGGTGGTGTGGAACAGGATGAATTTCTGAATGGTGTTCTGAAACTCCGTACGCTGCTCACCCCGGAAGAACTTCTGGACCGTCTTCACGAACTGGAGGCGGCCGCAAACAGAGAACGTATCATTCACTGGGGACCGCGTACTCTTGATCTGGATATTCTGTTCTATGATAATGAGATCATAGACACTCCGGATCTTCATATTCCACATATTGATATGGAAAATCGTGATTTTGTCCTGAAGCCAATGGATGAGATTGCTCCTTATTACAGACATCCTGTATTAAACAAGACCATTCATCAGCTTCTTAATGAACTCCTTGCAAAAGATAATCAGTAACTTTTCATTCAAAAAAACTTCTGAGTCCCGGGATCATACTCCCAGGCTCAGAAGTTTTTTTGCTTCTTCAAGGCGTTCATAAAATTGCTCATAAAAATCTCTGTTTTCTTCATATGATTTTGTATAAAAACGGCTGAGCACATACATATTCAGATTTTTGATCAGATCCGCATCTTCCGTCTGGTAAAACACTTCCTGTACATCCAGAAGAAACTGATGCCAATCCCATACAAATTTTTCGTATTGTCTGAGGTCCGGTGTGTCGATCCATTTTTTTACCTTGATCTTGGAACGGTTTTTCTTTGCACATTCATGGATCTGAATGATATATTTAAATCCATCTTCCGTATAATATCTTCCCAGTGGAAACAACCGGCAGAATCCAGGACGAATCTCATGTATGGAGCATCTACCTTCCTTATTCAGGAAAACACATTTTTCTTCTGTTCCACACATTGCCAGATGTGGCAGAACATTGCCATCAGAAATCCCAAGTTCAAGCACACTCCCAATCAGTTCTTCCGGTATTTTCCGGAGACCTCTGCTCAATCGACAGACATCATACGGATCCAGAAGGACAGAATCTCCCATCCCTGTACAGCAGTCATGACAGCCTTTGCAGTCCTGACAATCTGCTTTAACCATATCATTCGCATCATATAATCTTCCATCTGAAATTTCTTCCAGTGTCACTTCTCTTCTCATAGATTTTCCTCTTTTTACTTATAGTATTTATGCCCTTGCTATTTCTTATGATACAGGACTATAATAGGGAATGTCAATCTGTTGCTGCCAATAATAACCAACAGCAACACAATAATATAATAAAAAACGGAGGAAACCTAAAAATGCGATTTCTCGCAATCTATCTGAAAAATTACAGGAAAGAAAGCATTCTTGCCCCTTTCTTCAAATTTCTGGAAGTTGTGTTTGATCTGCTTGTCCCGGTAGTCATTGCGCAGATCATTGATGTAGGTATCACTGGAAATGATCGCCCGTATATCATCGAGCGATTTTTTATTCTGGTACTCATGGCAGCTGCCGGACTCGCAGTCAGCATCACCGCCCAGTTTTTTGCAGCTAAGGCCAGTGTAGGATTTGCCACAGAACTGAGACAGGCCGTTTACGACCATGTGCAGAAGCTTTCTTACACAGAACTTGATACTCTTGGAACAGATACTCTGATCACCCGTCTTACAGATGATATCAATCAGGTACAGAACGGTGTAAATATGGGCCTGCGCCTTCTTCTTCGAAGTCCTTTTATTGTATTGGGTTCCATGGTCATGGCCTTTACGATCAACACACGTTGTGCATTGATCTTTGTTGTTGCTATTCCGGTGCTTTTCCTGGTTGTATTTGTGATCATGTACCTGAGTATTCCGCTTTTTGGCAAGGTACAGGCACGTCTGGACGCAGTTACAGGACTAACCCGTGAAAACCTGACCGGTGTACGTGTCATCCGCGCTTTTTGTCGCGAAGAAGAAGCCGTCCGTGAATTTGATGCCAGCAATGCTCAGCTTACAAAGCTGAACGAATTTGTCGGAAAGCTGTCTGCTCTTCTAAATCCGGTAACTTATGTACTGATCAATATCGCAACAGTCATTCTGATCAATAATGCAGGACTCCAGGTCAATCTCGGAAATATGCAGCAGGGACAGGTCGTTGCTCTTTATAACTATATGGCTCAGATGATCGTTGAACTCATTAAACTTGCTTCTCTGATCATTACACTAAACAAATCTGCCGCATGTGCAAACCGTGTTGCCGATATTCTCAAAGTAAAATCTTCCATGAATCATCCGGTTTCTACTGCCTCCACTGCAGTTTGCGGCGAAAACGCAGTCGAATTCCATGATGTTACTTTTACTTATGCAGAATCAGGCGCACCCAGCCTTTCCAATATCAGCTTTTCTGTCAAAAGAGGCCAGACTGTTGGAATCATCGGAGGTACCGGAAGCGGTAAATCCACCCTGGTCAACCTGATTGCCCGTTTTTATGATGCGACCAGCGGAACTATACAGATAGACGGGCAAAATATCCAGAACTACAGCCAGCATGACCTTCGTGAAAAGATCGGTGTTGTTCCACAACGCGCTGTACTTTTTAAAGGATCCATCCGCGAAAACATGAAATGGGGACGTGAAAATGCGACAGATGAAGAAATCTGGGATGCACTCACGACCGCACAGGCTCGTGAAATTGTAGAAAACAAAGATGGACAGCTTGATTTCAAATTGGAACAGAATGGACGAAATCTTTCCGGCGGTCAGCGTCAGCGTCTTACTATCGCACGTGCCGTTGTAAAGAAACCGGAATTTCTGATTCTTGACGACAGTGCCAGTGCTCTGGATTTTGCAACAGATGCTGCACTTCGCAGATCTCTCCATCAGCTCAGTGAAAATGTTACCACCTTCCTGGTGTCCCAGCGTGCTGCAAGTATCCGTCAGGCAGATCTGATCCTTGTTCTGGATGACGGTGAGCTTGTTGGAAAAGGCATTCACGATGACCTTATCCGCACCTGCGATACGTACCGCGAAATCTATTTCTCCCAGTTCCCGGAAGAACGTGAAAAATACAATACATCAAATACAGCCGTATCCGTTAATGCTTCGGAGGTGACCTTATGAGCAAACAGAACAAACAGCAAACAAATACGACCAGCATGGAAACCCTCTGGAAAGTACTCCGCTTTATCGGAAAATACCGTTTTCTTCTGGTCCTGAGCATTATTCTGGCAGCTGTATCTGTCATCCTGCAGTTATATGTACCGGTACTTTTCGGTAATGCGATTGACCAGGTAGTTGCCAAACGTGAAGTTAATTTCCGTATGATGTGGTATTATCTCAGCCGGATTCTTGTGATGATCATCGTTTCCAGTGTTGCTACCTGGATCATGAATATCATTAACAACCGTATGACCTTCCGTACGGTACAGGATATCCGTGCAAAAGCGATCCGTCATATTCAGGAACTTCCGCTCTCCTATCTGGACAGCCACAGCACCGGTGATATCATAAGCCGCGTCATTGCTGATACCGATATTCTTTCGGATGGTCTTCTGCTTGGATTCACACAGCTTTTCTCAGGAATCGTTACGATCATCGGAACTCTGCTTTTCATGTTTTCTAAGAATATCTGGATCACTTTGATGGTCATTGTTCTGACTCCGCTCAGTTTCTTTGTTGCAAAATTTATTTCCTCACGTTCCTTCCATATGTTCCGGAAGCAGAGTGATGCACGTGGCCGTCAGACCGCACTTATCGAAGAAATGATTGGAAATCAGAAGATCGTACAGGCCTTCGGATACGAAGATAAATCATCTGGACGTTTTGCCCTGATCAATAAAGAATTAAAAGAATGCAGTCAGAAAGCGGTCTTTTACAGTAGCCTGACCAACCCGTCCACACGTTTTGTCAATAATGTCATTTATGCAGGTGTTGCCCTGGCCGGTGCTTTCATGATTCCTGGCGGCTCCCTAACTGTTGGTGGTCTGTCCGTACTTCTTGCTTATGCAAATCAGTACATGAAACCATTCAATGATATCAGTTCTGTCATCACAGAGCTTCAGAATGCACTTGCATGCGCGGCCAGAATCTTTGCTCTTCTGGAAGAAGAACCGGAAAGTGCTGATTCCAAGGACACCATCACTGATATCAGAGGTGAAGTCAACATCGATAACGTTTGTTTCCGCTACGTTCCGGACAAAAAACTGATTGAAAATTTCAACCTGCATGCAGAACCAGGCAAGCGTATCGCAATCGTCGGACCAACTGGCTGTGGAAAAACAACCTTTATCAATCTGCTGATGCGATTCTATGATGTGACCAGCGGTACAATCTCGATTGATGGTCACCCGATCAATGAAATTTCCCGTCATTCTCTGCGTAGCAGCTTTGGCATGGTGCTTCAGGACACCTGGATCAAAAACGGCACTGTCCGCGAAAATCTCAACATCGGTAAGCCAGATGCAACCGATGAAGAAATTATCGAAGCAGCCAGACGTTCTCACAGCTGGGAATTTATCCGCCGTCTTCCAAATGGCCTGGATACACGCTTAAAAGAAGACAGTCTGAGCCAGGGTGAAAAACAGCTTCTTTGTATCACCCGTGTCATGCTCTGTCTGCCTCCAATGCTGATACTGGATGAAGCCACTTCCAGTATCGATACCCGAACTGAACTGATGGTTCAGGAAGCTTTTGACCGTCTTATGGAGGGACGTACAAGCTTTATCGTAGCGCATCGTCTTTCTACGATTCGAAATGCAGATGAGATTCTTGTCATGAAAGACGGAAGTATCGTCGAACAGGGATCGCATGATGAACTTATGGCAAAGGGCGGATTCTATCAAAATCTGTACAACAGTCAGTTTGTCAAAGTAGCTGAATAATATTCTCTCAAACATAAAAATCCGTCGAAACAGTTTTATAAATTTTCATACATTCTGTATCGACGGATTTTTTTATTTACAAGTATCTTCTTTTCTGAAGATCAGTTCTGCTTCTGTGCAGCCAGATATTCCTCAGTCAGTGCTACTGCATCACGAATACAATCCGGACAACTGCGAAGTACTTTTCCTGTTTCCACACCTTTCAGTTCCCTGCAAAGATAAGAACCATTCTGTTCCTGGAACTTCTTTACATATTCTTTTACCTTTCTGTAGGTATCACCTTTTGTCAGTCTGCCTTTTTCCGGTTCTCCGACACTGTTTTCCAGTCCGATGATCATCATCATTCCTGAAAGTGCTCCACATACTTCCATCATTCCCATTCCAAGTCCGAAGCCTTCTGCGATCCGGAACATCTCTTCTTCCGCTACACCAAATTCCTGACAAAACGAACAGGCAACTGCCTGTGCACAGTTATATCCCTTATCATGAAATGCAATTGCCATATCTGCTTTTGTACTCATTTTCTTTCCTCCTGCATACTTTATACTTTCGTTTGTTTTTTATCATAACAGAAATATTACAATATATCTACATTTTTTATAACAACATACTGTTTATTATATTGAATAATATTTTTATAAATGGTATAATTATTCTTAATCATATAGTTAAAGGACATATTCTTATGGGCATAACAAATGTGCTGTACAATCGATCGGAATTTCTTGAAAAAGCTCAGGAATTCCTTGATGCATGCGAATCATCTGGTTGGTGTATCATTTCCATCGACATCGAACGTTTTAAATTATTTAATAACTGGTACGGACAGGAAGCAGGGGATATTCTGCTTCAGAATATCAGTCAGTACCTGCTTCGTGTACAGCAGATGAAAGGATATCTGGCTGGCTATTTCGGTGGAGATCATTTCTTTATGTGTATTCCTGATGACGAGCAACTGATCAATCTGATCTACAAAACAATTCGCAGTTATATTGGCATCCACAGTCAGAACGAGGGGTTTCTTCCAATCATCGGTATCTACCCCATTACAGAGAAGCATCCGGATACAGCGACCATGTGTAACAATGCACAGCTCGCTGCTTCCGAGATCAAGGGAAATTTTAATAAACGGATCTGTTATTTCACAAATGAGATCATTGATCAGCTGGAAAAAAAACAACAGATGCTCCACGACGTAAAAGTCGGTCTGGAAAACAAAGAATTTACTTTCTATCTGCAGCCCAAATGCAACAGTATCACTGGTGCAATCGTCAGTATGGAAGCTCTCTCCCGCTGGATCAGTCCTTCCCGTGGTTTTGTTTCTCCAGGAGAATTTATTCCATTTCTCGAGAATAACGGTATGATCACTGCACTGGATACTTATATCTGGGATGCAGTCTGCCAGACTCTGGCCTATTGGAAAAAAGATCATCTTTATGTTGTTCCTATCTCCATCAATGTCTCTGTAGCTGACATTGAAACGATCAATGTTCCTGAATTTCTTCAGGATCTTATCATAAAATATGGACTGACACCCGAAATGCTCCTTGTGGAGATTACTGAGACTGCATTTTCCGAAAATAATATCATTGTAAGAAAAACGATTGATCAGCTTCATCAGTATGGTTTCTGTATTCTTATGGATGATTTTGGAAGTGGTTACTCTTCTCTTAATATGCTCAAGGATGCCAATGTCGATATTTTGAAACTTGATATGAAATTTATTGAAATGAATCCAGAAAACCGCCAGAAAGGTATTCAGATCATTAATTCTGTTGTTAACATGGCACACAAACTGGAGCTTCCTATTATTGCAGAAGGTGTGGAAACTCCGGAGCAAATTGAGATGCTTCATTCCATGAACTGTGTTTATGCGCAGGGATACTTTTTCTTCAAACCAATGCCAGTCGCAGATGCCGAGGATCTTCTCAGTAATGTTCCTCATGAACACTATAATCATGCCCACAAAGCTGTTTCAGATGATACTACTGTAACAGAACCAAAATCATCCGTAGAACTTCTTCATGAAACAACGGTTACACATTCCATTTTTAAGATCCTTGCGGAAAATTTCCTGCTTCTTGCAAGACTGAATCTCAGCAATGCAGAATACGAAATCCTCAAAAGAGATTATCGGCTTCATGGCAAGGAACTTGAACTGGAGCATAATTTTGAATTATACAATCGTCGTATTCTCAACGAAAACCTGATTCATCCCGACGACGTAGAATTATACCGTTCAAGAATCACACTCTCTTCACTGCAGGACATTTTCTTTGGTGGCCGTAAACAGCTCACCTATCAGTTCCGCCGTTGTTTGGACAATGATTATATCTCTACGACTATGGAATTTCTCGCCGGCAACAAATGTGATGCACAGAATCCATGGATTGTTGTTATCATTCGCAAAAAAACAGTCTGAGACGACATTATCTGAAAACCTGTCCGATTTTTTGTGCATTTGTCTGTACAATTAGAATTGTATCTTGACAGTCCGCGGTAAAAAGTGCTATTTTATCCTTGAAATTTTAAAAATCATATGACGAGGTGCAAAGACATGCAGGAATTAAAACCTATTAAAGAAGGTAAAGTACGTGAGATCTATGATAACGGAGACAGTTTGATCATGGTAGCAACTGACCGTATCAGCTGTTTTGATGTTATCCTTAACAATGAAGTAACCAAAAAAGGAACTGTACTGACACAGATGTCCAAGTTCTGGTTTGATCTAACCGAGGACATTCTGCCTAACCACATGATTTCTGTTGATGTAAAAGACATGCCTGAATTTTTCCAGCAGGAGAAATATACCGGAAAATCTATGATGTGCCGCAAACTGAACATGCTTCCAATTGAATGTATCGTTCGTGGTTATATTACAGGCAGCGGATGGAAGAGCTATCAGGAAAATGGCACTGTCTGTGGAATCACTCTTCCTGAAGGCTTAAAAGAATCCGACAAGCTTCCTGAGCCTATTTACACCCCGTCAACCAAAGCCGAGATTGGTGATCATGATGAAAATATCTCTTTTGAGCAGAGTATTGACCATCTCGAAAAATATTTTCCTGGCAGAGGACGCGAACTTGCAGAAAAACTTCGCGATAATACGATTGCTCTTTACAAAAAATGCGCTGAATATGCATTAAGTAAAGGCATTATCATTGCAGATACCAAATTTGAATTCGGCCTGGATGAAGACGGTAATATGGTAATCGGTGATGAAATGCTGACACCTGACAGCTCCCGTTTCTGGCCGGCAGAAGGATATGAACCAGGCCATGGACAGCCTTCTTTCGACAAGCAGTTTGCACGTGACTGGCTGACTTCTCATCCTGGAAACGACTGGACACTACCACAGGAAATCGTAGACAAAACTATCGAAAAATATCTGCAGGCATACAAAATGCTTACAGGCAAAGATCTCGACTAATACAACTTAAAGGAGTGAATTTTACGAGTGGATGCAAGTGACACTTACCAGCTAATTATTCTGATCATATTACTGGCGTTATCCGCATTTTTTTCATCAAATGAAACTGCTCTTATGGCAGTCAACAAAATAAGGCTGCGCGCCCTTGCCGATGAAGGCAACAAACGTGCTGCAAAGGTTCTGGACATTGTTGAGAATCATACCCCCAAAATGCTCAGCGCTATTCTGATTGGAAATAACCTTGTTAATATCACCGCCTCCTCTCTTGCCACTTCACTGGCATACAGTTTTGGCGGATACATGGTGAGTATTGCCACAGCTGCCCTTACTGTAGCCATCCTTATATTTGGTGAAATCACACCTAAGAATTATGCTACATTGAATGCAGAAAAAATCACCCTGCGCTACATTCCTATTCTTAGTTTTTTTATGATGATCATGACTCCATTTATTTTTATTATCAATATGGTGTCACGTGTATTCATGAAATTGCTTCGTGTGGATCCGGATGCTGCTAATAAGGCTATGACAGAAGAAGAACTTCGTACGATCGTAGATGTCAGCCATGAAGATGGTGTTATCGAATCTGACGAAAAGAAAATGATCTACAATGTATTCGATCTGGGAGATGCAGATGCCAAAGATATTATGGTTCCAAGAGTCAATGTATCTTTTGCGGATGTTGATTCTACTTATGATGAACTGATTGATATTTTCCGTGAGGATCGTTTTACGCGTCTTCCTGTCTATGAAAATACACAAGACAATATCGTTGGTATCATCAACATGAAGGATCTTCTTTTGTATGATTCAACCAAGCCTTTTAATATCCGTGATTATCTCCGCAAGCCACATTTTACTTATGAATACAAGGATATTTCTGAACTTCTGGTCGAAATGCGTGAATCTACTTTCAACATCGCCATTGTTCTTGATGAATATGGTGAAATGACCGGACTTATCACCCTGGAGGACATTCTCGAAGAAATCGTTGGAGAAATTCATGATGAATACGATGAAAGCGAAAATGAACTGATCAAAAAGCTTTCCGACCGTGAATATATCGTAGAAGGATCCATGAGTCTTGATGATGTAAATGATCATCTCGGCACTCATCTTGATTCTGAAGATTACGATTCTCTGGGTGGTCTCATCATTGAACATCTGGATCGTCTTCCGGTCGCAGGTGACCAGGTTATTACAGATGATCATATCCGCCTGGTAGTTGAGAAGCTGGATAAAAACCGCATTGAAAGTGTACGTGTGATTCTTCCTGAAGCAACTGAGGAAACAGAATCCGGTGATTCTGAGTCTTCAAAAGAAGCATAAAAAAAGAAGTACTGTTTTGATTTCTTCAGAACAGTGCTTCCTTTTTTATTTTATCAGCATTTGTGTTTTATGCTTCTTTGCTTCATACAGTCGTTCATCTGTCATGGACAATGCATCTTCCGTGGAAATTTTTTCATCCCTGCACATTACAAAAATACCTGCCGATACAGTCACATAATAAGCGTTTTCACGATCTCCATCCATGCTTCCTTCAGCCGCTCCAGTGAATATCCTGCATTGGCAGGACTCGTTGACGGAAGTTTCTGTGCTTTGATTCCATTCACCGGGTAAATGTATTTATCATACAGTTCAAAAGCTTTTCCACCATTTGTATAAATTGCCCGGATATCTGCCGTCGCAAGAATTTCCGACAGATCATTCGGAATCACCTCATGAATACTGGCATCTGAAGAGCCTTCAATCTCACAGCTCTGAATCACATCCCATACAGCAATATGATTCGCCAGAAGCATCTCCTTCTTCTCCTCAATTGTCTGAGGCACTTCATATCCCAGAATCCCGGCAAGTACTTTCCAAAAACGGTTTTGCTTATGACCATAAAAAAATTGCTGTTCTCTCGATTTTACAGATGGAAAACTCCCCAGTATCAGGATACGGGAATTCTTGTCATATATGGGTGCTATTGTGTGTTTTATCATAATAACCTCTTTCTCCGCTCACATTAGAACCATTTTACTGCCATTAGTAAAATGATCTATTCCTCTCGAAGTTCTGCATTCTTATTTTGCCTACATTATAAATATCTGTGTTCTTTTAGTCAATCCGATTATGTCATGTTATATTTTTTACTTCACTTCCTGGTTCCACTCCACACCATTCGTATCTGTCCATGTGTCTTTTCTGATCAGCAGCTGCGCTGGCTTCTGGAAGGTTTGAACCCGGAGCAGCCAAAGGCGGTTCAGAAATGGCTCCCGCATAAGTCTGAAAATACTGAAAATCCTTAGAAATGCTGGGAAATCTGACGATTCTATGGTATAATAATCCTATCGAAACGAAAGGGTTTTCAGGTTATGTCAGCTACGGAACAGGAGTATAAAAATCATATCAAAGAACTGGAACAGCAGGTCCGGCTCCTGAAAGAGCAGGTTGATTTCCTGACCCGTAAACTTTATGGAACAAAATCCGAGAAGACATCTACTCTCGAAATCGAGGGGCAGATGTCTCTTTTTAATGAAATCGAAACCTGTGCGGATCCTGATGCACACGAACCGGAGCTTGTTGAGATAGAGAAGCACCTACGTAAAAGGAAGTACACCGGTCAGCGGGAAGAACTGGTAAAAAATCTCCCTCACAGCAAAGTACTCCATACCATAGATGAAAGGGAACAGATATGCGATAACTGCGGGAGTACGATGGTGAAAGTAGGGGAAGAATTCGTCCGCACGGAAGTACAGTTTATCCCTGCAAAACTCAAGGTGATTGACCATTACCGGGAAACGTATGAATGCAGGTCGTGCCGGAAAAACGGAACTCCTTATATGGAGAAGGCTCCGGTGCCATATCCTCCCGTCCTGCATTCTCTGGCATCTGCATCTACCATCACCTGGCTCATCCACCAGAAGTTTGAATTAAGCATCCCGCTGTACAGACAGGAAAAAGAATGGGAGGCTTTGGGATTACGTTTAAGCAGAGCGACTATGTCAAACTGGCTTCTGGTTGTCTATCGGGACTGGCTTGTACACATCGTCCACCGTCTGAAGCTGGAACTTCTGAAACAGAGATACCTTCATATCGATGAAACACATGTACAGGTGCTGAAAGAACCGGGACGGAAAAATACGTCCGATTCCTATATGTGGGTTTACTGCAGCATCAGAGATGCTGTAAATCCCATCCGCTACTTCGAGTACCAGCCGGGACGAAGCGGGAAATATCCGGAAGCGTTTCTGAGGGAATATGAAGGTTATATCCATACAGACGCTTACTCCGGATACAATGCAGTTTCAGGAGTAAAAAGATGTCTTTGCTATACGCATCTGCGCCGGGCTTTCGTGGATGCGCTCCCAAAAGACATCCATAATTCGGAAGCATCAAAACCTGCGGAAGCAATCCTCCGTCTGAATCAATTCTTTAACATAGAGTCAGAGTTGGAGGCGCTCCCTCCTGATCAGAAGAAAAAAGAACGTCTTATCCGCGAGAAACCGCTTCTCGAGGCTTTTTGGTCATGGGCAGAAAAAAGTGCCATCGGAGAGCTGCCGAAATCCAAACTTTCAAAAGCTTTTCATTACGCCTTAAATAACCGTGAAGGTTTTTGGAATTATCTGGAAGACGGGAATTGTTCCATCAGTAATTCGCTTGCGGAAAACTGTATCCGTCCCTTTGTGATCGGCAGAAAGAACTGGCTGTTCTCCGGCAGTCCGAAAGGGGCGGAAGCCAGTGCAGGAATCTATACACTGGTAGAGACAGCGAAAGCGAATGGGCTTGCCCCGATGAAATATATAAAATATATCCTGTCCGACATGCCGGGGAGTGCTTTTCTTGAACATCCTGAATATCTGGATGATTATCTGCCTTGGAATCCTCTTGTAAAAGAATTCTGTCGATAACCGTTGACCTTTTAGTATAAAAGGCTGACGGTTATTTTTCTATACACTGTTTTATTTGACACTTACGCAGGAAAGACAACATTAACGGAAAGTTTATTGTATACCAGTGGTGCAATTGCAGAACTAGGGAGCGTAGATGAAGGCACAACAAGGACAGATACAATGAATTTGGAGCGTCAAAGGGGAATCACTATCCAGACAGCAGTGACATCTTTTCAGTGGGAGGATGTAAAAGTCAACATTATAGATACGCCAGGCCATATGGATTTTTTGGCGGAAGTATACCGTTCTTTATCCGTATTAGACGGAGCAGTATTATTAGTTTCTGCAAAGGATGGCATACAGGCACAGACCCGTATACTGTTTCATGCACTACAGACAATGAAGATTCCGACAATTTTTTTCATCAATAAAATTGACCAAGAGGGGATTGATTTGCCAATGGTATATCGGGAAATGAAAGCAAAGCTTTCTTCGGAAATTATAGTGAAGCAAAAGGTTGGGCAGCATCCCCATATAAATGTAACGGACAATGACGATATGGAACAGTGGGATGCGGTAATTATGGGAAACGATGAACTATTAGAGAAATATATGTCAGGGAAACCGTTTAAAATGTCAGAACTGGAACAGGAAGAAAACAGGAGATTCCAAAACGGAACGTTATTTCCCGTTTATCACGGAAGCGCTAAAAACAATCTGGGGATTCGGCAGCTTATAGAAGTAATTGCCAGTAAATTTTATTCATCAACGCCTGAAGGTCAATCTGAACTATGCGGGCAGGTTTTTAAGATTGAATATTCAGAGAAAAGGCGGCGTTTTGTTTATGTGCGTATATATAGCGGAACATTGCATTTGAGGGATGTTATTAGAATATCTGAAAAAGAGAAAATAAAAATCACAGAGATGTGTGTTCCGACAAACGGTGAATTATATTCATCCGATACAGCCTGCTCTGGTGATATTGTAATTTTACCAAATGATGTTTTGCAGCTAAACAGTATTTTGGGGAACGAAATACTGTTGCCGCAGAGAAAATTTATTGAAAATCCTCTCCCTATGCTCCAAACAACGATTGCAGTAAAGAAATCTGAACAGCGGGAAATATTGCTTGGGGCACTTACAGAAATTTCAGATGGCGACCCTCTTTTAAAATATTATGTGGATACTACAACGCATGAGATTATACTTTCTTTTTTGGGGAATGTGCAGATGGAAGTCATTTGTGCCATCCTTGAGGAAAAATATCATGTGGAGGCAGAAATAAAAGAGCCTACTGTTATATATATGGAAAGACCGCTTAGAAAAGCAGAATATACCATCCACATAGAAGTCCCGCCAAA
>OGPK01000544.1_pt1 | contig 38454 bp, 33 predicted proteins | sample 1552921 | NCBI WGS metagenome assembly OGPK01 (sample SAMEA2580264, study PRJEB22360) | human gut metagenome | biome: human gut; feature: human-associated habitat; material: faeces | place: Denmark | collected 2008/2010 | reverse complement strand
AGTTGTTTATAAAAATATTCAGTTAGGAGTCTGAACATGAATATAAAAGTTGATTTAAAAAAGCTTTTTGCTGCCGTAGTATCAGCGATAATGTGCCTCTCCGCAGGGGGTTGCTATCTGCTTCCTGACGAGGAGGAAGTCCTCGATGCACCGACCGTGAAGGCAAGCGATGTTACATATTCCACAGTGACGGCAAAGAAAAAAGACCTTGAAAAGAAGATAGTCGCAACGGGCACTGTCACAGCGGAAAATCAGTATACTCTTTCTTATGAAAAGCAGAGTGGCACAGTGTCAAAATTTTATGTAAAAGCAGGCGATAAGGTCAAAAAGGGTGATGTTATCTGTGACCTTGATACATATGACCTTGACTATCAGATAGAAGAAAAACAGCTTTATCTCGAAAAAGCAAAGCTTAATGTTGATATAATTTATGAAGGCGGCGGCTCCCAGGCAGAGATAGACTCTGCTTATGTTGACGTTCAGCTTCTTGAAAAAGAACTTGAAAAGCTTCAGGCTCAGAAGGAGGATTCAAGCCTGAAATCGCCTATAGACGGCGTTGTTTCGTCACTCTCTGACGTAAGAGCAGGCGACAACGTAAATCCGGGTCAGACTATCGCAACTGTTATAGATACTTCGGCTCTTTATATCGCAATACAGCCTGACGACCTCACCCAGTATGATATCGACACAGAAGTGCAGATAAGGATAGGCGAGGATTATTATGACGGTGTTGTTTTTATGACTCCTAAAAAGCTTGCTGATTATCAGGCTGAGCAGAATGAGGATCACAATAATGTTGACGATACAGGTATAGATTATCAGGCGGATACTATCTATGTTCGTTTCAAGGATACCGCCCCTGCGGAAACAGTGGGTCAGCTTGCAGATACGATACTTGTCCTTGACAGCGTAAAGGACGCTATCGTTATCTCAAATAATCTGATAAAAAAGGTTGACGGCACAAAGGTAGTTTATGTGCTGAAAAACGGTGAAAAAACTGCCGTTGAAGTGGAAACAGGACTTTCTACAGGCTCTCAGACCGAGATAAAATCGGGTCTTAAAGAGGGCGACGAAATTGTTATCAGATAGGTTTGAAAGGATAAGCTTATGTTCACCTTATTGTTCCGTAAAATGCGAAACACCAAATGGATGGTGCTTTGCCTGCTGATAGGCTTTGTTATGGCGTCTGCCATGATGAGCACTATCCCTATTTATATGAACGCTTCTCTGCAAAGAATGCTTGTAAAGGATCTTGAGTCGTTCCAGACAGAATATGAGATCTATCCAGGTGCGTATAATACCAGCTATGGATTGAAAATGGATATCTCAGGCAGTGAGCAGCAGAAAGCTGTTGAGAATTATAATAACAAAGTGGAGGCTAAGTTCAAGGAGCTTGGTCTGCCTGAAAAGCTTGATAAGAAGTATATAAGTGACGAGTATCTCTATGTGCGTTCACTTGCCGTTTCAGATGGCAATTCGCAGGCAAGATTCACTCTCGGCGGTATGACGGATATTTCCGACCATATCAGCATAAAGCAGGGCAGAATGTTCACTGCAGGCAAGCGTTCAGACGGCGTTTACGAGTGCGTTGCCACAGAAAAAGCCATGAAAAGCACAGAGCTTGCTATAAACACAGTATATGAGATAGCCGACGTGTTTGATGATAACAAGTCAATAAAAATAGAGATCGTGGGTGTTTTTGACGTTAAGGACGAAAATGACGCATATTGGGCAGAGGGTCTTGATTCTCAGTATACAGCCGTTGTCTTTACAGATTATGACACAATGCTCGGGGATTGCGTTGATACTGGCGTTGTGAATATCACAAAGGCTGTCCATAACTATGCGGTGGATTATGCTTCCATGAATATGACTGACCTTGCAAGCACAAACGAAATGATAGCAAAGCAAAAGACCTATTTTGGTGAAAATTCCATAGGCTTTTCGATGCCTGCCTCAGATATCCTCAAGGACTATGAGAGCCGTTCATCACAGCTCCAGCTTGTTTTGTGGCTTTTGCAGATACCTGTCATACTTATGATAATATTCTATCTCTTTATGGTGTCGCAGCTCAACGTTGAGCAGGAGCGTAACGAGATAGCGGTGTTCAAAAGCCGTGGAGCAAGCCGCTTGCAGATAATGGGCATTTATGCTCTGGAATCTCTCGTACTGGGCGTTCTGACCGTTATAATAGGACCATTCGCAGGCCTTGGACTTTGCAAGGTACTTGGTGCGTCAAACGGATTCTTGGAGTTTGTCAACAGGCGTTCGCTCCCTGTTCATATGACAATAGAAGCTGTCGTCTATGCGGCAATAGCCGTGGCAGTGTTCTTTGTCACAACTATGATACCGATCTTTCCTGCCACAAAAACAACTATTGTTGAGCATAAGCAGTCAAAAGCCAAAAAGAAAAAGCACGCTCTGTGGGAGAAGGTCTGCCTTGATTTTATCCTTGTGGGCGGTTCAGTTGGCTGGCTTTACTATTACAACAAAACTCAGGAAAAGCTTGTTGCAGAGGGTGTAACAGACACCACCGCAACAGTAAACCCTATAATGTTCGTGGCTTCCACTGCCTTTATACTTGGACTTGGTCTGTTTCTTATAAGGATATATCCTTATATAATAAGGCTTCTCGCAAGAATAGGCAGAAGAGTGTGGTCGCCTGCACAGTATGTTTCACTGACTAATATCGGTCGCTCCTCAACGGGCAGGGAAAGATTTTTGATGCTGTTCCTTGTTCTTACTGTATCATTGGGCGTGTTCTTTGCAAATACCGCAAGAGCCTTGAACAGAAATGCCGAGGAAAGCGTTGCCTATGGGGTCGGCTGCGACGCTGTTCTTACAGAGCAGTGGTATAGCAGTAAAATAGAATCTGCACAGCAGACCACTCCTCAAAGCGCATCTCAGGCAGCTCAATCAGGCACAAAGCAGGCTTCCGAAGAAAGCGACGAAGAAGATACAGAAACTACCATACAGTATGTAGAGCCTGTTTTTGAGCGATTTGAAAAGCTCGCAGGAGTGGAAAATGTCACAAAGGTTTTCAGAAAAGACGACGTGACCATATCTTCAAACAAAATGAACGTTCCAAGACAGCAGACAAAGTCTGACGATGAGGAAAAGACCCGTGACGATTTCCTTGACCAAAGCGTTGACACAAGCTCAGGCAAAAGCTCAACAAGCAATGTCCAGCTTATGACCATAGTGCCAAGCGATTTCTCAAAGGTCTGCAAATTTGAGGACAGACTTCTGCCAGTTCAGTTAAATAACTACCTGAACGCTCTCGCAGAGTACACACCGGGAGTTATCCTCTCTTCAAGCTTCAAGAGCTATGGTCTGGAGCTTGGTGATACTGTAGAGTGTAAGTGGGGCGGAAACGAGCCCTTTGAAGTGACCGTCCTTGCCTTTGTTGACTACTGGCCGGGACTAAGCCCTTATAAAGAGGCGAAAAACGGCGGTTATATGGACTTTGCCGTTATGAACTACGATTATGTGAACGTTCAGACAAGCATGGAGCCTTATGAGGTATGGTTCAAGCTCAAAGACGGAGCTTCCGTTCAGGAGTTTTATGACTCAATAGACAAAGCAGGCATTAAACCCCTCACCCTTGAATCTGCAAGCCAGCAGACCATAGAAAAGAAAAACGACCCTATGCTCCAGGGCATGAATGGCGCTCTCACTCTCGGCTTTATCATCATCATGGTGATGTGCATAATAGTTTTCCTTATCTATTGGATACTCTCCATAAAGAGCAGGACTTTGCAGTTTGGTATCCTAAGAGCAATGGGAATGAAGTTCAGAGAGATAATAATGATGATAGTCTATGAACAGCTTTTGGTGTCAGGCGTTGCAATATTCGCCGCTATCTTTATCGGTGGCGTAACCAGCGACCTTTTCGTACCGCTGTTCCAGAGCATCTTCGACGCAAGCCAGTCAGTGCCGCCGTTTGCAGTGATACCTGAACGCAGCGACTATCTGAAGCTTTATGCAGTTATAGGAGTAATGCTGCTCACAGCCTTTGTGGTGCTTGGCAGACTTATAAAGAAGATAAAGATAAGTCAGGCGTTGAAGCTTGGTGAGGATTGATAGGAGGAAATTTTATGACAGCTTATGAAAAGCTTACAAAATGTTATGAGTGCGTAAAAAGCAAAATAGACTTTGAGCCAAAGGTAGCCCTTGTGCTTGGCTCAGGTCTTGGCGATTATGCAAATTCCATAGACGTGAAATACACCCTCAGCTATAAGGATATAGAGGGCTTCCCTACATCAACGGTAGAGGGTCATAAGGGTCAGTTCGTTTTCGGATATGTTGGCGAAGTGCCTGTTGTTATAATGCAGGGCAGAGTGCATTATTATGAGGGCTATGCAATGGAGGACGTTGTGCTGCCTGCAAGACTTATGAGAATGTTGGGCGCACAGGTGCTCTTCCTTACAAACGCATCGGGCGGAGTGAACGCAGGCTTCAAGGCAGGCGACTTCATGCTTATAACAGACCATATCTCAAGCTTTGTTCCTAATCCTCTTATTGGCAAGAATATCGACGAGCTTGGAACAAGATTTCCTGATATGAGCGAGATATATAACAAAAAGCTCAGGGATATCATCTCAGGTGCGGCAGAAGATCTTGACATAACCCTCCGCCATGGCGTTTATCTCCAGCTCACCGGACCGTCTTTCGAGTCCCCTGCGGAAATAAGAATGGCAAGAACTATCGGTGCTGACGCAGTGGGAATGTCAACAGCCTGCGAGGCTATCGCCGCAAATCATGCAGGCATGAAAGTCTGCGGAATATCCTGCGTTGCAAACCTTGCAGCAGGCATGACGGATAATCCTCTCACTCATGCTGAAGTTCAGGAATGTGCAGACAAGGCTGCTCCCCTTTTCAAAAAGCTTATCACTGAAAGCATCATAAGAATAGGTAAACAGCTTTAAGGTTTTGTAACAGCTTTTTCAAAATAATATGTAACAAATGTGCGAAAAGGGCTGATGATGTGTACTTTTTTGCTAAACTTTGTGAAAAACTATTGACAAATCAAACACTTTAGTTTAATATATTATTATGAAGTAAGTATCTTCAAAAAATATATCAAGAATATGGAGAGATAATCATATGGCAAAATTTTGTGGACAGTGCGGAGCTCAGCTTAATGACAATGCGACTTTCTGCACTCAGTGCGGTGCAACAATAGCACCTCAGCAGCCTGCACAGCAGACCGCTTCACCAATGGCAAATCTTCAGCAGGCAGCCAAGAATATTGACATGAACGCTATAAAGGACGCTGTTTCTGTTGAAAACATCAAAAATCTGAAAAACAAGCCTAATAAGCTCACTATCGCAGTTCTGGCAGTTCTGCTCGTGCTTGTTATTCTGGTAGTTGTTATCCTTTGCATGATATTCGGCGGCGGAAGCTGGAAAACTCCTATCAATAACGTTATGGACGTTCTCAATGACGGTGACGGTAAGGCTTTTGAAGAGCTTATGCCTCCTTATTATAAGGATATGGCAGACGCACTGGACGGTATCGTTGACATAAGCGATGAGGATTATGACGAAGAGGCTGAAAATCAGAGAGACAGACTTACAAAGAAATACGGCGATGACGCTGAGATAAGCTATGAGGTAGTTAAAAAGACTGAGGTAGACTCAGACGATATCGACAGCTACAACGATATGTCAGATCTTGCCTCTGTGCTTAGTGCTAAAAAGGCTAAAAAGTATGAGCTTACAAAGGCTTACAAGGTAAAGATCAAGTACACTATCGAAGGTGAAGACGCTGATAAGACCGACAAGACAACTGTTATTGTTGGCAAGATGGACGGTACATGGGTGCTTCTGGACGAGGGCGACCTTCCAATAAGCACAGGTTTCTAAGATATATAAACGATCAGTAACGGGCGGAGAATTTTCCGCCCGTTTTTGAAAATGCGGTGTTTGCACAATGAAAAAAATATCAGTTCTGTGTATGCTTTTGTGTGTGGCAATGCTCTTTTGCTCCTGCGGAGAGGAAGAAAGAGCGGTCCTGGGATATGAACAGCCCGTGGCGACACTTGTCACAGCGGCGCAGTATAGCGATACGCAGTCATATCTTTCCTGCTTTACCCCAGAAGCGGAGGCGGAGTATAAAAACAGCGACAGCTATAATGAATCCCTTGCGGAAACGCTTCTCACAAGGGGCGAGGAAAAAACGGAGCTTTCTTATAAGCTCAGCAGTAAAAAAGAGCTTGACAGCGACGGCTTGAAAAACCTTGAAAAAAGCTATAAGGAAAGCTATCACAAAAATGTGACTATCAAAAAAGCTGTTACAATGACAGCAAAGCTCACAGAGACTACTGACAGCGGCGAGTTGTCTGCCAGCCGTGAGATAACAGTGGTCAAAATAGAAAACAACTGGTATATTTTCGGAAAAGTTATCGAAAAATTTGATCTCAGCCAAAAGGGTTGAGGGGATCAATAATAATATGAAAAGAGGGTATTAATATGGAAAATTGTCCAAAATGCGGTCTGCCTGTTGCCGACGGTGCAAAGTTCTGCGCTGCCTGCGGAACAAGAATGCCGCAGAAGCTTATAAAGAGCAAGGTCTGCTCAGTGTGCGGAAATACACTTAATGCGGGGGCTAAGTTCTGCAACGTCTGCGGAACAGCCGTGCCGCAGGACGAAACGCCTGCCGACGAGCCTGTAGTGGACGAGAGAAATCCTGAAATGGAGTCTATCGAAGTGCCTGAGCTGCATTTTGACGATACTCCTGTGCAAAATCAGACTATTCCGCCAACGACTCCTGATATGCCGACTATGGACAGCGTTTATCTGCCAGGGCAAGAGCCTGCAAAGCCTGTTCAGCCTGCACAGCCGACAGCCGAGGAAGTTGCAATGGCTTCAAGAACTGTGGAAATACCTCAGACGCCTACAGTTGCGGAAACACCGAACGTTGCACCACAGCCTCAGCAGCCTGAGAGAGTTCTTACACCAGAGGGCTATCAGCAGCCTGCTCAGCCTGTGAACAATGCAATGCCACAGATGAATCAGGGTGGACAGCCTATCCAGCCAAATCAGATGAATCAAATGAACGGCGTTACACCTGGAAAGGGTGCAGGCGCACTTGTGCCGATAATACTTATCATTCTTATACTTGCTGTTATCTGCGTTGACGTTTTCTGGCTTTTCAGAGATCAGATATTCGGCAAAAAGGACGAAAGCTCAAATGGCTGTGCAGTGGTAACTCTCACGGACGAAACAGACTATCCTGCAAACGAAGCATTTTTCTTTGAAGAATAGAATATAATGTAAAAAGGGACGTTTCAAAGCGTCCCTTTTTTTGTGTGTCAACACAGTGTTTGCGTAAAAGATAAAGGCGACCCAAGGCCGCCCCTACTTTTAGTCTTTCATGCCCTCTATAATCTCGTTAGCCTTTTTGTAGATCACAGCAGGTTCTTCGCCTATCCTGAACTCGCCGTCCTCGTAAAGCACCTTTCCTGCACACATCGTGAGCTTTACATTCTGCTTTGAGCCGCTGTAAACAAGGTTTTTGCCTATGTTGTTAAGAGGCTGCATATTAGGCTGAAAAAGGTCGATAACGATAAGGTCAGCCTGTTTGCCCTCTGCGATAATGTCGCAGTCAGAAAGCCCCATTGCCCTTGCAGAACCTACAGTTGCCGCTTTCAGCACCGAGTCAGCAGGGCAGGCAGAAGCATCATCGCAAGCTATCTTCTGCAAGCCTGTCATAAGGAACATTTCTCTGAACATATCAAGACAGTTGTTGCTTGCAGGGCCGTCAGTACCTATAGCAATGTTTATGCCCATATCCTGCATTTTTACGATAGGCGCAATGCCGCTTGCAAGCTTTACGTTAGAGCCTGCACAGTGAACAGCCCATACGCCCTTGTTTTTGAATATCTCAAGATCCTTGTCGCTCATGTGAACGCAGTGGAAGCCTGCACCGCCAAAGTCGAAAATTCCAAAGCTGTCAAAAAGCTCAGTTGGCGTCATGCCATATTTCTCTATGCACTCTCTGACTTCTTTTGCTGTTTCCGAGTTGTGCATTGCAACAGGCGCTTTGTATTTTGCCGCAAGCTTGCCAACGCCCTCCATAAGCTCCTTTTCGCAGGTGTATTCTGCATGGAAGCCAAGCATAAAGCTTATAAGAGGGTCAACATTGTTGTATTTCAGATAGTTGTTTTCAAGCCTTTCAAGATTAGACTTGTCACCGCTTACCGCACCGCAAAGCACAGAGCGGAAACCGCTTTCTATGCAGGCTTTTACATAATCGTCAAGCTCAAAGTACATATCAAATGCCGCCGTACAGCCTGTTGTGAGATATTCAAGTATAGCAAGCTTCGTGAGCCAGTAAACTTTCTCTCCGTCAAGCTTTGCTTCCATTGGAAAGATCTGCTTAAAAAGCCAGTCCTGCAAAGGCATATCGTCAGCATATGATCGCAGAAAAGTCATTGCAGAGTGTGTGTGCGCATTTTTGAATGACGGCATAAGGAGATTTCCCTTGAGGTCATATTCACGTTCAAAAACCTTTCCGTCAAGCTCCTCAGCCTTAGGCTTGCCAACGAAAACTATCTTTGAGCCTTCCGTCCAGACCTCTATATTCTGCGTTTCTATGCCGTTGGCAAGGGTCATTACCCTGCCGCCGAAAAATCTTATCATGGCTCTTTATCCTCCCTTACTCTATTTCAAGAACAGCCGTCTGCTCTCCATGGCGTGAGATAACTCTCGGCACTCTTGCAGATATTCCGCAAACTATCTCGTAGCCTATCGTTCCTGTCATTTTGCCGATATCGTCGGCGGTTATCTTTTCATTTCCCTGTGCGCCTATGAGGACAGCCTCGTCCCCTGCCTTTACGTCCTCTACCTCAGTTACATCACACATGAACTGATCCATACATATCCTGCCTGTGATAGGGCATTTCTTTCCGTTGATAAGCACATATCCCTTGTTTGAAAGCGCCCTTGGATAGCCGTCTGCATAGCCTGCCGTAACAGTTGCGAGCTTTACTTTGCCATTTGCAGTGTAAGTCCTGCCGTAGCTTACATCAGTTCCCTTGTCTATGTATTTTACCTGCGCAACAGCCGCCTTAAATTCCATAGCAGGCTTTGGCTCAAAAGGCAGAGCCTTTGCAGGGTCAGGATAAAGTCCGTAAAGTATTATTCCAAGCCTTGCAAGAGAGCTTCTCTCATTATAATAGTATACTCCGCCGGCTGAGTTGAGAAAATGCACTTTTTCAAGGTGAAGCCCCTCTGCTTCGCATTTGTCAGCAACGGCAAGTATCTTCTCCGTCTGTGCCTTTGTGTATTCCTCGTCCTGCTCTCTCAGGCTGTCAGCCACCGCATAGTGGGTGAAAATGCCCTCCAGCGCAATGTTTTCAAGCTTTGATATTTCTTTAAGCTCACCGTATATCTTGTCGGTTTCCCCGTGAAGACCTATCCTCGTCATGCCCGTGTCGATAGCGGCATGTATGCGTACCTTGCCGTCAGCGTTTTCTGAAAGTGCTTTAGCATATGAAAGCTCTGTGCAAGCCTGAATGATGTCAAGCCTTGTGAGCCACTTGGCATTCTCAGGAGGTGTGTAGCCCAAAATGAGTATCTCGCCCTTTATGCCCATATCCCTGAGCCTGTGGGCTTCGTGTATGTTCGATACTGCAAACCAGCGAATGTCCATCTCGTTTTCAAGAAACGGAACTACCCCGTTGTCAAAATGTCCGTAGCAGCTCGCCTTTACAACGCACATTATCTCTGTTTTTTCCCCTATGAGCCTGCGGTATTCTTTCAGATTGTATTCAATGCTGTCAAGATCTACCTCAGCCCATGCTCTCTTCAAAAAATCCATTTTATTTTTCTTCCCTTTCGGTTTTATAATTGTGCCTTTGCGCAAAATATTTGTCATTTTCTATTGAAAAAGATAAATCAATGTGTTATAATGTTCTTATCATGGGCATTGTGTCGCCAAATCTTTCAGGAGGCTTTGATGTGAGTAATATCGTCCCCGCAGAAGAATTTTTCTGCAACCGAGATACCTCTTGCTGCTTTACAGGTCATAGGGACAGGGATCTGCCTTTCGGCGGCGATGTCCATAAGCAGGGTATGAAAAATCTCCTGAGTATGCTCGTCCTTATGATAAAGGAAGCATATAGCGAAGGCTGCCGTACTTTTATATCAGGTATGTCAAAAGGTATCGACCTGCGCTGTGCTGAGATAGTCCACAGCCTTTCGGCTCAGCCCGAATATAAGGATATGAAGCTCGTGTGCGTTCTGCCCTATGCAGGTCAGCGTACAGAGATGAAAACACCCTTGGACAGCTATACATATTCGCTTATTCTGAACTCTTGCAGTGCGGTCGTGATAACAAGCCCCAAGTATGAAAACGGCTGTTATAAAAAGCGAAACAGCTTTATGGTTGAACATTCCTCTCGTCTGATCGGGGTCATAAAAGAGAAAGCCAAAGGCTCAGGCACTTTGCAGACCATAAACATGGCAAAGCGTGCAGGCCTTACGCTGAACATCATATGCCTTGACGATAACCCTGTTTTTTATATCGACTCAGACTCAGACAGCCGTCCTATTTAGTTTACACCTAAATTGCAAATTGTTCAATAGTTTTCGAGAATTTTTCCGAAAAAGTTTATATATGAAAATATGGCGGACAGTATGCCTGCCTGTATATATTTGAAAGTAAGGAGATCAATAACATGGCTCAGACGAAAGCTCACAAGAAAAAAAGAAGATCTCAGGCTCCTATCGCTCTGGTCTACTTCATAACGATGATAATATTCCTCTTTGTTATCGGCATGCTTGCACTGTATGCCCTAAGAGAGTTTGGTGTTATCGGCAATGATGACAGCGACAGCGACGCAGGCATAAAAAGCCCGGTTTATAATACCCTTTTTGCAAGAGTGAACAGCAAGGGCGTTCTTGCAGACGCAACAGTCATAAGAGTTGCACCGGACGCAAAAAAGATAATCATAATGCCTGTTTCAGCGTTCACAGTGAGCGGAAGCCAGACAATGCGTGAGATACACGAAGAGGGCGGCATGGTGAAGCTTGAAGCAGCCGTTGCAGACACTTTCGGTATCACTATAGACAATTACGTTTCTCTTACAAATGACGCATTCGAGAATGCGGCGGATATTGTTGGCGGAATTACATATACTCCTGATGAGGAGCTTTACTATCTCTCTCAGGATAATGACGAGAACGATATCGCTATCCCAAGCGGCGATCTGACTAACCTCAGCGGTCATCAGATAAGACTTATCTGTCAGTATCCTGTTTTCAAAGAGGGCAGGAATGGTAATATGAAGTTTCTTGGAACTGCGGTGACAATGCTTATAAACAACGCTTTCCAGCAGACGAATATCACTAAGGATAATCTTGATAACTTCTATAATATATTCACCGCAAACAGTGATACCGATTGGACAAGTGCACAGTATAAGGAAGAAAAGTCATATCTCAAGGATATGCTGGATCAGAACCTTACTCCTGCAGAAGCTCTTGTGCCAGAGGGCGAGTGGACGGACGATTCTCACTTTAAGGTGTCTGATAAGTTCAAGGAGAGCGTTCAGACAATGCTCAAAGATACTGCACCGTCAGCAGCGGAGAAGTAAAAACGTAAAGGCTGAAATTTTAACAGGGGGCGATATAACGTGAAACTTCTGGTCATAATCCTTAATAAAACAGACGTGCTTGACTATTTGCTGGAGGGACTTTCAGCAGCAGGCATAAAGGGTGCGACTATAATCGAGTCGTCAGGTATGGCAATGACCCTTTCAAGACTTGACAGCAGCTTTCTCAGCGCCTCTATCCGAGGACTTTTCAGCGGCGACGAGGATAACAGAACTATCCTCTCAGTAATAAAAAATAATCAGCTCGATACCGCACGAAAGATAGTTTATAATACTGTGGGCGATCTATCTCAGCCCAATACGGGAATAATGTTCACCGTTCCGCTGGATTTCGTCGAGGGAACAGTGAAGAAACCCGTGGATAAAGAAAAAGCAAAACCTAAGGATATCCCTGAGGAGAATGAAAAGAACGTCAGTTGACGAAATGTTTACAGACTATTAACATAATATTTAATTCTTTTCATTAAAAACTTTTGAATGTCCTTGCAAAAAACTGTTTTGTGTGGTATAATAATCACAATAGGCTTTTAATGAAAGACTGGAACTTGACTTCCGGTCTTTTGGTTTTGTATGGGGCTTTTTTTCATGGCAAAGCCTGATGGCTTTGCTTTGGGAAGCATTAACGGAGGTGCTGTATGGAAGTAAAGAAAACTACGGTAGAAAAAGTAAGAGAGCTTGCACAGCCTATCGCAGACGAGCTTGGCTTTTTCCTTTGGGACGTAAGGTTTGAAAAGGAGGGAGCAACGTGGTACCTCAGGGTGCTTATCGACAAGGACGGCGGCATAGATATGGACGATTGCGAGGCTTTCACAAGACCGATGAACAAGGTGCTTGACGAGGCAGACCCTATAGCTCAGAGCTATGTGCTGGAGTGCGGAAGTCCCGGACTTGGCAGAGAGCTTAGAAGACCCGAGCATTTTGAGGTCTGCATAGGCGACGTTGTAAGGGTAAGGCTCATAAGACCTGACGAAAACGGTGAAAAAGAGTTCGTTGTGGGTCTTGTGGGGTATGACAAGGATAAGATACTTTGTCAGAAGCTGGACGAGGATATGAACGGCGTGGAGAATGTAGAGTTCAAGCTTGCAGATTGTGCTTATGTAAAGCTCAATGATGACGCAGACCTGTTCTGAATGAAGAAATTTAATAAATATGGGCAAAGCCCGAATCAAGTGTGAAAGGATTGATCAGAAAATGAATAAGGAAATGACCAGCAAATTTTTTGAAGCTCTGACGGATTTGGAAAAGGAAAATAATATTGGCAGCGATATACTTATTGAGAAAATAAAATCAGGTATCGAAAAGGCTATCAAGAAGGATTATCCTTACTGCGAGAATATCAGAGTGGATATCGACCCTGTTACAGGAAAGCTCGATATAAGGATACTCAAGGAAGTTATGGACGTTATGTATGTTGACGACCCTGACAACGAGATCTTCCTTGACGAAGCAAAGGTCTATGACCCTAACATCAAGGTGGGCGATATGGTGGAGATACCTCTCGACCCTGCAAAGTTCGGCAGAGTTGCCGCTCAGAATGCAAAGCAGTCTATCAAGCACGATATCAAGGATTTTGAAAGAGCAAGACTTATCGAGCAGTATCACGATAAGGAGCATGAGTGCGTTTCTGCCACAGTCCAGAAGGTCGAGCCTGCTACTCAGAACGCTATACTTACTATCGACAAGAACGAAGTTTATCTTGTAAGAAACGAGCAGATACCAGGCGAAACACTCAAGGCAGGAGATATCATCAAGGTATATGTTGTGGGTATCGCAAATCCTGACAGAAAGCCTTCTATCAAGATATCAAGAACTCACAGAGAGCTTGTTAAAAGACTTTTTGAGCTTGAAGTTCCTGAGATAGCAGACGGCACTGTTGAAGTAAAGGCTATTTCAAGAGTTGCAGGCGCAAGAAGCAAGATAGCGGTTTATTCAAAGGACCCTAATGTTGACGCCGTAGGCGCTTGTATCGGTCCTAGAAAGTCAAGAATAACTTCTGTTGTGAACGAGCTTAAGGGCGAGAAGATAGACGTTATCAATTGGTGCGAAGACCCTGCTCAGTTTATCGCAAAGGCTCTTGCTCCTGCTGAGGTAATAAACGTTGTTCTCAGCGAAGAGGAGGGCGTAAGAGAGTGCCGTGTTACTGTTCCTGACAACCAGCTCTCACTTGCTATCGGCAATAAGGGTCAGAACGCAAAGCTTGCCGCAGGTCTGACAGGCTATAAAATAGATATCGTATCCGAAAGCTCTGCAAAGGCTGAGGCTGCTGATGATGAAAACTAAGAAGATACCAATGAGAATGTGTCTTGGGTGCGGCGAAATGAAACCCAAGAGAGAGCTTATCAGAGTGGTGAAGTCAAAAGAAGGGGATATCTCCCTTGACCTCACAGGCAAAAGATCAGGCAGAGGCGCTTATATATGCAAAAGCGTCGAATGCTTTGAAAAAGCAAGAAAAGCAAGAAAGTTTGAAAGAAGCTTTTCCTGCATGATAAGCGAGGATATATATAACAGCATGGAGGGCGAGCTTAAGGAAAATGAATAATAAAATAGGGCTTGTTACAATGTGCAGAAAAGCAGGAAAGCTTGTAATGGGTATGGATATGGTGAAGGACGCCTGCAATACAGGCAAAGCCTGCGCAGTGTTTGCGGCAACGGATTTTTCACCTAAATCTCTTAAAGAGATAAAGTTCAACTGCTACAAAAATGGGATAAAGCTTTACAGTCTTGGCATGACAATGGACGATATCCATTTTGGCCTTGGCAAAAGAACAGGCGTTATCGCTATTTGCGAGGGAGGCTTCGCAAAGGCTTGCGCCAAAGGGCTTGAGGAGATCCCTATAGACGAAAATGAGTTTTATAGCATTTAGCATTTATTGAGGAGGTATTTTATAGCCTATGAGTATGAAAACAACTAAATATAAGCTTAGCGATATGGCTAAGGATCTGAAAGTTACAAATAACGACCTTATCGAGTGTCTTGGCAAGCTCGGCGGAGAGCCAAAGAAAACACAGTCAGTGCTTACCCCTGAGGAGATCTCTTATGTTCTGGAGTATTATACACAGAACAATCAGGTGGACAGCTTTGATGCTTTCTATGCAAATAACGTAAAGCCTGCCAAGGAAGAAAAGAAGGCAGATAAGAAGCCTGTAAAGGCTGAGAAAAAGGAGAAAAAGGCTGAAAAGAAGCCTGAGCCTAAGCCGGCTCCAAAGGCGGAAGTAAAGCCTGAGCCTAAGGCAGAGCCAAAGGTGGAAAAGAAGCCGGAGATCAAGGCCGAAACAAAACAGCCTGCACCTGAACAGAAGAAAAAGCAGCCAGCTCCACAGAAGCCTGCAAAGAAGAAAGAGCATGGCGTTCGTCAGCAGCTTGGCGGTTTTTCTGATAAGAAAGAAGCTTCAGGCGGATATACTATCTCTGAGGATAACGATTCGTTCGGCACACAGAGAACTATCGACACAAGAGGAAGCTATATAGAGCTTGATAAGTATAACGAGAAGTATGATAACCTTGCAAACTCAAAGCAGAACAAGAGCAAGGATAACTTCACAAAGAAGCAGAAGCTCACTCAGAAATCTCAGCAGAGAAAGAAACAGCAGTTCTCACATAAGAAGGAAACTGAGAGCGAAAAGCTCCGCAGACTGGAGCTTGAAAGAGCAAGAAAACAGCAGCTCAAGGTCATGATACCTGACGAGATCGTTGTTTCAGAGCTTGCAAGCAGACTTAAAGTAACAGCTACCGAGGTCATCAAAAAGCTTATGGGTCTTGGCGTAATGGCTTCTATCAATGAGGTGGTCGACTTTGATACCGCCGCACTTGTTGCAGAAGAGCTTGGCGCAAAGGTTGAAAAGGAAGTACACGTTACAATAGAAGAAAGACTTATCGAAACTGACGAAGATCCAGAGGAGAGCCTGCAGGAAAGATGCCCTGTCGTTGTCGTTATGGGTCACGTTGACCATGGTAAGACATCTATCCTCGACAGAATAAGAAACGCTCACGTTACTGACACTGAGGCAGGCGGTATCACACAGCATATCGGTGCTTATCAGGTAGAGTATGAGGGCAAGAAGATAACGTTCCTGGATACTCCGGGTCATGAAGCTTTCACAGCCATGAGAGCAAGAGGTGCGAACGTTACAGATATCGCTATCCTCGTTGTTGCCGCTGATGACGGTATCATGCCGCAGACTATCGAGTCTATCAACCACGCAAAGGCAGCGGGCGTTTCAATAATCGTTGCTATCAATAAAATGGATAAAGAAGGCGCAGACCCTGACAGAGTTAAGCAGCAGCTCACAGAGCAGTCCCTCGTTGTCGAGGAATGGGGCGGCGATGTTATCGCAGTTCCTGTTTCCGCAAAGACCGGTATGGGTATCGACGAGCTTCTTGAAAACATTCTCCTCGTTGCAGAGGTCAAGGAGCTTAAAGCTAACCCTGACAGACTTGCAAGAGGTACTGTTGTCGAGGCCAGACTTGATAAGGGTAAAGGCCCTGTTGCTACACTCCTCGTGCAGAACGGTACTTTGAAGTCAGGCGACGTTATAATCGCAGGCACTTCTGTCGGACGTATAAGAACGATGACAAACGATAAGGGCAGAAGCATTAAGGAAGCCGGTCCGTCAACACCTGTTGAGATAACAGGTCTGGGCGAAGTTCCAAGTGCAGGCGACGTTTTCAACGCAGTTGCAGACGAAAAGCTTGCAAGAGAGCTTGTTGAGCAGAGAAAGCATGAAGCTAAGGAAGAACTGTTCCAGCAGCATCAGAAGGTAACTCTCGACAACCTGTTCAGCCAGATAGCTGAGGGAGAAATGAAAGAGCTTCCTATCATCGTCAAGGCTGACGTTCAAGGCTCAGTTGAAGCCGTTAAGCAGTCACTTGAAAAGCTTTCAAATGACGAGGTCAGAGTTAAGGTCATCCACGGCGGCGTAGGCGCTGTATCTGAAAGCGACGTTATGCTCGCAAACGCTTCAAACGCTATCATCGTTGGATTTAACGTTCGTCCTGACCCTGTTGCAAAGCAGAATGCAGAGCAGAGCGGCGTTGATATCAGACTTTACAGAATAATCTATGATGCAATAGAAGAAATAACAGACGCTATGAAGGGTATGCTCGCTCCTAAGTACAGAGAGGTGGAAACAGCCCGTATTGAGGTAAGACAGGTCTACAAGATATCCAATGTTGGTACTGTAGCAGGTTCTTACGTCCTTGACGGTAAGGTGGGCAGAAATAACGAGATAAGAGTCGTAAGAGACGGTATCGTTATCGCCGAGGATAAGATGTCAAGCCTTAAGAGATTTAAGGACGACGCCAAGGAAGTTGCCGCAGGCTTTGAGTGCGGTATCACTCTTGAAAAGTTCACCGATATCAAGGAGGGCGACATTTTCGAGGCGTTCTATATGGAAGAATACAGAGATTGATAATGATGCTTACGGGACGGACAGCCGCCCCGTAAGAGCATATTTAAGCAGGAGATAAAGATATTATGGCAGGTTACAGAGCAGGACGTATGTCCGAAGATATAAGAAGAATAATATCGGGCAAAATGAGAGACCTTAAAGATCCAAGGATACACGGAGGAGATATGCTCACTATCGTCCGCTGCGACGTGGCAGGCGACGGCTCATTCTGTAAAGTGTATGTTTCAAGCTTTGAGGGCTATGAAAAGGCAAAGGAAGCCGTTAAGGGCTTTGAGTCGGCAACAGGATTTCTCAAAAGAGAGATATCAAACGTGCTGAAGCTGAAAAAATGCCCTGAGCTTAAATTTATCGCAGATAATTCTATCGAGCATTCAGCAAAGATAAACAAGCTTCTTAAAGAAGTTCTGCCCGAAGAAGAAAAAGAAGAGAAAGACGGCGAAGAGTAATAGAGGAGAAAGGATATTATGACATTTCAGGATATTCTTAAAATATTTGAAGAAAACGACAATTTTCTTATTTTAACTCATAAAAGTCCCGACGGCGATACGCTTGGTTCAGGCTTTGCCCTGTGCGCTTTTCTGAGAGATATGGGGAAAAAGGCTAACGTTGTAAATTCCGACAGCTTTCCCGAAAGATATGATCTTATCTATGAGAGCTATTACCCTCAGGAATTTGATGTGAAGTACGTTATCGCAGTGGATATTGCAGACACAAATCTTCTTGGCAGCAACCTTTCAAAGTATGCCGAGGAGGGTGCGATCGATCTTTGCATCGACCACCACATCTCAAACAAGTATTATGCAAAGCAGTCATATGTAGAAGCAGACGCTTCTGCCGCAGCACTTATAATGTATAAGATATTCAAAGCTTCAGGCAGAAAGATATCACGTCAGATAGCGAGATGCCTTTATACAGGCATTGCAACGGATACAGGCTGCTTCAAGTATGAAAACACAACTCCGCAGGCTCATATCGCCTGTGCAGAGCTTATGTCATATGGCATAGATTTTGCTTATATCAACAGAAAAATGTTTGATGTAAAAAGCAAGGGCAGACTTATGGTGGAGCAGTCCGTTACAGCGAATATGGAGTATTACTGCGGTGGCAAATGCTCTATGATAGTGCTTACAAAAGAGCTAATGGAGAAAAGCGGCGTTGACGCTGCCGAGTTCGAGGGACTTGCTTCTATACCATTGTCCGTTGAGGGCGTGAAAATAGGCATAACAGTTAAGCAAAGACACGAGAACGTCTTTAAAATATCAGTAAGAAGCGACGATGAGATAGACGCTTCTGCATTCTGCCGTGAGTTTGGCGGCGGAGGACACATAAGAGCCGCAGGCTGTGAGATAACAGGAAGCCTTGAAGAAGTAAAGGCTAAGCTTCTCAAGCAAGCGGAAAAGGTCTTGGGCTGATGAGCTTGGATAACAGCAAGGATAATATCAGCGGCATTTTGCCTGTAAAAAAGCCCGAGGGCTGGACTTCTTTTGACGTTATCGCAAAGCTCAGAGGAGTTCTAAGGATAAAAAGATTGGGTCATTCAGGGACTCTTGACCCTATGGCAACAGGCGTTCTGCCTGTTTTCGTTGGCAGAGCCACAAAAGCCTGCGATATTATCCCCGACAGACGAAAGGTCTATACCGCAGGCTTTCAGCTTGGGGTAAGCACCGATACCTTAGACAGCACAGGAAAGACGTTAAAAACAAGCGACAAGGCAGTTGCCAGAGCCGACCTTGAATGTGCAAAAAGCAGTTTTGTAGGCGATATCATGCAGGTGCCGCCTATGTATTCTGCAATAAAAGTGAACGGCAAAAAGCTTTATGAGCTTGCAAGAGCAGGCAAAGAAATAGAGCGTGAGCCGAGAGCTGTCCATATCGACAGCATTGATATAATAGAATATGACGAAGCTTCACGCAGGGGCGTAATGAAAGTTGATTGCGAAAAAGGTACTTATATACGCTCCGTTATCAGCGACATAGGTGAAAAGCTGGGCTGTGGCGGAATGATGACCTCACTTGAGCGTTCCTATTCAGGTGGCGTTGATATAAAGGATTGCTATACCATAGAGGAGATAGCCGAAATTTGTGAGCAGGATAAGCTGTCACAAATGCTTATCCCCCTTGACAGAGCCTTTGAAAGCTATGAAAAAACTACCCTTGGACAGTGGGAAACAAAGCTTTATAGAAACGGAGTAAAGCTCAGACCTGAGCAGACAGGGATAAAATATCTGTCAGAGGACAAGCTCTACCGTGTCTACGGCAGTGATAACAGCTTCCTGGGTATCGGCGCTTTTCATGAGGGCAGCTTCAGAAGCTTCAAAAATTTCTGATAATTTGTTTTATTCGGAGGGATATTTTGACGGATATAACAAACAGCGGGTTTATCCCCGAAAAAAGGACAGTTTGCGCTCTTGGACTTTTTGACGGAGTCCACAGAGGACATCAGCTCATAATAACAACGGCTGTGAAAAAGGCTCTGAGCCTTGACGGACATTCGGCAGTTTTCTGTTTCAAGACCGACACCGTGACCTCAAAAGGTCATGACGGCAGGATAGAAATGCTTATGAGCGACGAGGAAAAGCATAAAAAAATGGCAGAGCTTGGGGTCGAAGTGCTTTTCTCACCTGATTTTGCAGAGTTCAAAGGTATGTCACCGGAGGATTTTGTGAAAAAGGTGCTGAAAGAAAGGCTCAATTGCAGCGGCGCAGTGTGCGGAAACGATTTTACATTCGGCAAAGGCGCACAGGGCAAGGCTGTTGACCTTAAAAGGCTCGGTGAAAAATATGATATAGATGTGGAAATAGTAAGTCCACTGCTCATGGGCGGCGAGGTCATAAGCTCCACTGAGATAAGACGATGCGTCCGTGAGGGCGAGATAGCCAAAGCAAATGAAATGCTGGGTTATCATTTTGGATTCTGCCTTGAAGTGGAACACGGCTTTCAGCGTGGCAGAACGTGGGATTTCCCCACGATAAATCAGCAGATACCAAAGGGCAGGGTAATGCCGAAATTCGGCGTTTATTGCTCCGCTGTTGAAATAGACGGAAATAAGTATGCAGGCGTGACAAATATAGGCGTAAAGCCTACCGTCCATGTTGAAACAGCTCCCCTTGCAGAAACCTTCATCATGGATTATCATGGGGATCTTTACGGCAGAAAGCTAAAACTTGAACTGCATGAATTTCTCCGCCCCGAAAAAATGTTTGACAGCTTTGACAGCCTCCGTGAGGAGATAGCAAAAAACAAAGAGCAGGCGGTCAGATATTTTGAGGAAAATAAAATATGACAAGTGAAGATTTGCCAAGACGAAAGAAAATACGTCTTGAGGGTTATGATTATTCTGCGAACGGCTTGTATTTTGTGACGATATGTGTTACTGAAAAATACCAAGTCCTGTGGGAGAATGTAGGGGCGAACAGTGTTCGCCCGCTGACTGCAAATGAAATTCTGCACCCAAAACTTTCTGTTACAGGAAAACTTGTAAAGAGAAAACTCACAGAGATATCTGAGCACTATCCCGACGTTTTTGTAGAGATGTCTTGTATCATGCCTGACCATGTGCATATTATAATCAAAATTGAAAAACAGCCGAAAAACGGGCGAACACTGTTCGCCCCTACAAGTGAAACACCGACACTTTCAAGGGTCATAAAACATTTCAAAGAGGCTGTCACGAAAGAACTAGGTTATTCCATATGGCAAAAATCTTTTTATGATACGATAATCAAAAACAGAAAGCAACACGCAGAAATAAGGCAGTATATTGCAAATAATCCTGCGAAATATGTAAAAATTGCATTTGATGAGCAAGATATGAAATAAGACTCTAATTTTGAAAGGAAGATATAAATGAACAAGGTAAGAACAAGATTTGCACCTTCACCAACAGGTTATATGCACATAGGTAACCTGAGAACAGCACTCTTTACCTATCTTATTGCAAAGCAGAACGGAGGAGATTTTATTCTTCGTATCGAGGATACAGACCAGGAGCGTTATGTTGATGGTGCTGTTGAGGTCATCTATAAAACACTTAAAGACGTTGGTCTTAATTGGGACGAAGGCCCTGATATCGGCGGACCTGTAGGCCCTTATATCCAGTCACAGAGAATGGGTATGTTCAAAAAGTATGCCGAGGAACTCGTTGAAAAGGGTGAAGCTTATTATTGCTTCTGCGACAAGGAAAGACTTGAGGAAGTAAGAGCCATTCAGGAAGCAAGCGGTATCGCTCCAATGTATGACAGACATTGCCGTAATCTCTCACCTGAAGAGATAAAGGAAAAGCTTGACGCAGGCGTTCCTTATGTTATCAGACAGAAAATACCTACAGAGGGCGAAGTTACTTTCCATGACGAGCTTTACGGCGATATCACTGTTGACTGCTCTACTCTCGACGACCAGATACTTATAAAGACAGACGGTATGCCTACCTATAACTTTGCAAACGTCGTTGACGACCACCTTATGGGTATCACCCACGTTGTAAGAGGTAACGAGTACCTTGCTTCTGCACCTAAGTATAACCTGCTCTATAAGGCTTTCGGCTGGGAGATACCAACCTATATCCATGTTGAGCATATCATGAAAGATAAGCAGCATAAGCTTTCAAAGAGAGACGGCGACGCTTCCTATGAGGATCTTATGAAAAAGGGCTATCTTAAAGAAGCTGTTATAAACTATATCGCTCTGCTTGGCTGGGCGCCAAAGGGCGAGAACGAGATATTCTCACTTGAAGAGCTTGTTAAGGAATTCGATATCCACGGACTTTCTAAGTCCCCTGCTATCTTCGACCCTGCTAAGCTTAAAGCTATCAACGGCAAGTATATAAAGGCTATGACCCCTGAGAAGTTTGCTGAGTATGCTATCCCTTATATCAAGCAGTCCGTTCATAGAGAGGACGTTGACCTTAACGAGATCGCAAAGCTCTTGCAGGCAAGAACAGAGCTTTTCACAGAGATACCTGAAATGGTAGACTTTATCGACGCTCTCCCTGAGTATGATATAGCTCTCTATACACATAAGAAGATGAAAACGAATCCTGAAAATTCTCTGGAATCTCTCAAAGAAGTTCTCCCTGTTCTCGAGGGCGTTGAGGACTGGACAGAGGAAAATATCCATGACGCACTCTTTGACCTTATCGGCAAGCTTGGCGTAAAGAACGGTATCGTTCTGTGGCCTCTTAGAGTTGCAGTTTCAGGTAAGGCGTTCACTCCGGGCGGCGGTGTTGAGATATCATATCTCATCGGCAAGGAGGATACTCTTGCAAGAATAAGAAAGGGCATTGAGAAGCTGTCATAATAAAAACTACGAAAATGTTGAATATGTGTAGGGGCGAAATAATTTCCAAACAAGTGGAAAGTCGGATCTCTGCAAAGCAGAAATTGCACCGCTCCCCTACAAATTACATAGATACATCGCTTTTAAACAGATAAATAATTCAACAGCGGAGCATTTTGAGTATTTGCTACTTTAAATTTACTTAAAATGCTCTGTATTTCGTACAGCTATCACTCCCCTGTCACATAAGTATTATAAAATTGTAAAGACTTATGAATGCTTTTCCTAAGAGGAGGAAATAAAATGATAGAGGTTATAAACCTTACCAAGAGATACGGCGACAAAAAAGCTGTCGATAATATCTCTTTCAAAGCTGAGGACGGCGAAGTTCTCGGCTTCCTCGGTCCTAACGGAGCGGGAAAATCCACCACCATGAATATCCTTACAGGCTACATATCCTGTACAGACGGCAAAGCCCTTATAGACGGCGTAGATATCCTTGAAGACCCTATCAAGGCTAAAAAGCAGATAGGCTATCTCCCTGAGCTTCCGCCACTTTATATGGATATGACCGTAAAAGAATATCTCTATTTTGTCTATGACCTTAAAAAGTGTAAGCTTCCAAAGGTGTCACATCTTAAAGATATATGCGGACTTGTAAAGATAGACCATGTTTATAACAGAATAATCAAGAACCTGTCAAAAGGTTATAGACAGAGAGTAGGTCTTGCTCAGGCTCTTATCGGCAATCCAAAGGTTCTTATCCTGGACGAGCCTACAGTAGGTCTTGACCCTAAGCAGATAATCGAGATAAGAACTCTTATAAGAAAGCTCGGCAAAAATCATACCGTTATCCTTTCTTCCCATATCCTCTCTGAGGTGCAGGCTGTCTGCGATAAGATAATAGTTATCAACGAGGGCAAGGTTGTCGCAAACGATACAGAGGAACACCTCTCACAGAAGCTCTCAGGCGAGCATAAGCTCACTGCAAAGATACAGGGCGATAAGGATAAGATCGTCAGAGCAATGCAGGGTATAAAGGGCGTTGAAAAAGTCATCTGCGACGCAAGCCATAAAGACGGCGTGAACGATATAAGAATAGAGGCAAAAGAAGGCGTGGATATCAGACGTGACGTCTTTGAAACAGTTGTTAAAAACGGCTGGTATATGCTTGAACTTAAGACCTCCGAGCTTTCACTTGAAGATATATTCCTCAAGCTCACAATGGGCGAGGCTTTGCCTGCCCTTGAAAATACTTCCGATAAGGAGGGAAATGACTAATGGGCGCAATATTCAGACGAGAGGTAAGAAGCTATTTTACCTCACCTATCGGTTATATTTTCCTTGCGGCATTCTATGCCTATTCAGGCGTAATGTTTGCAAACTACAGCCTTGAAAGCGGCTATACAAGACTTGATTCCGTTTTCAGTGCGCTTCTTATAATCATAATAGTGCTTATACCTGTCCTCACCATGAGGACCATATCCGAGGAAAAGCGAACAAAAACAGACCAGTGTCTGCTCACCGCCCCTGTGGGTCTTGGCAGCATAGTTGTAGGTAAATTCCTTGCCGCTTTCCTTATCTATATCATAGCTATCGCTATCACAGGCGTTTTTGCAGTTATCGTATCCGCTTTCGGTACGCCTGACTGGAACGTCGTTGTGGGCAATATCGTCGCTCTGGCACTTGTTGGCGGCGCTTATATCGCTATCGGTATCTTCTGCTCATCATTCACAGAAAACCAGATAGTTGCCGCAGTAATAAGCTTTATCGCACTTATCTTCGTGTCGTTCCTGTCAACTATAGGCAATCTTCTGCCTTTTGAATGGCTCACAACAGTGTGCGAAAAGGTGTCATTCGGCGAGAGATATTATTCATTCACCTATGGACTTTTTGATTTTTCTAACGTTGTGTTCTTTCTGAGTGCAATAGTGGCATTTCTTTTCCTCACGGTGAGAGTGCTTGAAAAACGCCGCTGGGGCTAAAGGAGGGCTGTTTAAATGGAAGAGAATAATAACGAAAAGATCTCTGTATCAGGAGCAGACCTGCTTAAAGACGTTGTAGCAGACGAAAAGGCAGCAAAGACCGCTCCAAAGGATACAGAAAAGGATAAAAAAGATAAAGACAAAAAGAAAGATAAAAAAGAGAAAAAGACAAAGGACGGCAAAAAGTTCAATGCCAAAAAGCTCAAGCATGGAACAATGGCAACAGTGTTCACCTGCGTTTTTGTCGCTCTGCTTGTCCTAGTGAATGTTGTCACAACAATGCTTTTTGACAGATATCCTATCACTATCGACCTGACTACAAATAAGATATATTCAGTTTCAAACGATACAGAGGATTATGTAAAGAAAGTGAACGTTGACGTTCAGGTAACTATCTTTGCAGACGAGAATACTTATACAAATTACAGCTCTTATAATAAGCAGGCTGTTGAGCTTTTGAAAAACTATTGTAAGCTCAATCACCATATCTCATATCGTTTCGTTGATATCGACTCACACCCTGAGATCGTTAAGGAGTATACCGATACTATCAGCCAGTTCGATATGATATTTGAAACAAAAACAAAGGTTGACGGCAAAGAGATAAGCCGAACAAGAAAGCTCGGTATGCTCGACCTTCTTACATTCACAGACGAGTTCGAGCAGAAGCTGTCACAGTCAGGCTACAGCATAGATACCCTTGCCCAGCAGGCAGGCGGTGACCTTTCATTCCTGTCCTATTACGGCAGCTATGTTGAGTCCTCAAACGCAGAGCAGGCTTTCACTTCTGCACTTATGACAGTAACAGACCCTAACCCTGTCTATGTTACTGTCCTCACAGGCAGAAGCGAGCTTACACAGCTCACATATTTCCAGACGCTTCTTACAGCTAACGGCTATAACGTGAACACAGTGGATATAACCTCCCAGGATATCCCTGCCGATACAGACGTTGTGGTTATCCCTGCTCCTAAGACTGACTATCTGGAGGAGGATATCAAAAAGGTCAGCGACTTCCTCAATAATGACGGAAATCTTGGCAAACAGCTCCTCTATATCGCTTCTTACGGTCAGGAGGACACCCCGAATCTTGATGAGTTCCTGTCAGAGTATGGACTTTCTGTCGGAAAGGGCGTTATCTGCGAAAGCGACTCAGGCAAGTATTATAACTCACCTTGCGTAACAGTTGCGTCAGATGTGTCCGATAACTTCACTCAGGACGTTTCTACAGAGAACCCGGCTATCCTTTCAGCACTCTGCCGTCCTGTAAACACACTCTTTGACGAGCAGGATATGGTGTCCACAGACGCCTACCTCAAGTCCTCAGATTCTGCCTATACCGCAAATGTTGATATATCACAGACCACAGGTCAGGTGAATATAGGCGATGCTCTGGTAAAGGGTCAGCAGAATTATATGGCTGTCGGCTCAAAGGCAAAATTTACAGACGATAACAAAACTCTCTATAGCAATGTTATCGCAGTAGGTTCAGAGGGTATGCTGTCTGATACCTACTTGCAGTATTCACAGTATCAGAACAGCGAGTATTTCATAAGCGTTATAAACGGCCTTACCGGAAAGACCGCAGGTATCACTATCACACCAAAAACTATCACAGGCAATGTTTTCGATATCACTCAGCAGCAGAAAACAGTTCTTAAATGGACATTCTGCCTTGGCGTACCTGTTGTAGTTCTTATAGTGGGTATCGTTATCTGGGCAAGAAGAAAGAATAAGTAAAACACAGAGGTAATCACAAATGAATGGTAAATTGCAGGGTATCATTATCTGCGGAGTCACAGCCGCTTGTCTGGTGGGAGTAATGGCGTTTCTCAACTCCACCTCAGGCAAATCAGACGCAGACTCCAGCTCATCGTCAACAGCGGCAGTTTCAAGTCAGGACGAGAGCGTTGTTATCCTTACAAAGTCAAGCGACGATATAACAAGCGTAAAGGTTTCAAACGAACATGGCGAGTATTCCGTTAATAAGTCCGAGTCAGGTAAATCCACATGGAGCATACCTGAGCTTGGCACTCTCAATGCAAATGCCACCGCAGAAGCTTCCATGATATCGAATCTTGACGGCTTCAAGGCGAAAAAGCTCGTTGAAGAAAACGTTGAGGATATGTCAAAATACGGTCTTGATAAGCCCACAGCAGATCTCACAGTTGAATACAGCGACGGCACTGCCACTACCCTTCATGTAGGCTCTGTTTCACCAAGCAACGAAAGATACAGATATGTGAGCCTTGACGATGAAAAGACCGTCTATATGGTAATGGGAACAAAGCTTTCATACTATACAGATCCAGTGACCGCATATGCGAACCTTACTTTGCTCACAAAGCCGGCTGACGACGATTGGCCTGACTATGGCAAGGAAACAGTTACAAGAAAAGATCTGGACTATGAAATGGCGTTTGAAAATAACCCGAACGAGATAGAGGGACTTTCAGGTCAGGTAATGACAGAGCCTATCTTCTCATACCTGAACATCACAAATTCTTCAGCAACTACCCATGGTATGTGGGGACTTACAGCACAGAGCTGTGAGGTCATCGCACCTGATGAAACTGCAATGAAGGAGCATGGACTTTCCGACCCGTTCGCAACAGTAAGACTCTCGGGAGATGGCTATGACTATACCCTTAAAATAGGCGATCCTGTCTATGCTACCGCAGGCGACAGCAGTGAAACAACAGATACAGTGTCTGCATATTATTGCTACTTTGAGGGCGTAAAGGGCGTTGACGCTATATACCTCGTTTCAGCCGATAACCTCCCATGGGCAACGATCAAAGCAGAGGACGTTATCACAAGCCTTATGACTTCAAACTACCTTGTTGACCTTAAAGACGTTGAGGTAGTCTATAATGGTAAAAAGACCGTTTATGAGGTGGAAAGCTCAGGCGCAAGCACGGATACAGATTCTGACGGCAAAACTACCGCACAGGTAACAAAGGTCACAACAGACGGCAAGGAGCTTGATGTTGACAACTTTAAGACCTTCTATCAGTATCTTATGGGTTGCCCGACAAATGAGATTTACTTCACAGACCCTGAGGGCGAAAGCTATCTGACTATAACATTCGACCGCAAGGACGGCAAAAAGGACGTTATGGAGATTTATAAGGATTCTTCAAGACGTTCTGTAGTCAAGCTAAATGGTGAAACCTCATTCAGAATACAGTCAACTTGGGTAGATACGTTCGTTGCAAATATGGACAGACTTCTTAAAGGCGAGGCTGTGGACGATAACTATTAAAACGCATACCCCATGCTAAGCATATGATCTGACGGGCGAACGGAGTTCGCCCCTACGGTCATGTTTCGACAGCTTTCTCAAAGAATATGTGATACAATATGTATCCCACATAAATTGAGGCTGAAAACCTGCGCAAAAAAGTTGTCAAAAGCTCTTTTAATTGTGTGAAAAGTATGGTATAATAAAATAGTAAACAAAAAGAGAAATATATTATGAGAAAGGCGGAGAGATAAATGGCAGAAGAAAAGAAAGCTTTTTTCACCTATAAGGGCGTTCCTCTGGTGAGAAAAGGAAATAATATCTATTTTGGAAATATGTATGACGAGTTCGTAGTCATGATAGAAATACTTTCTACAGAAAAGGTCGGCGGTATCGACGTTGCAAATAAGGTAAGAATAAGAAAAGTTGCAACAGACAGCACACTGCCTCCGAATAAGCAGATAGTTAAGGTAGCAGAGAAATCAAGTCTTTATGAAGCACTTGATTTTGCCTGCGCATGGCTCAAGGTATCATAAAAACATAATAGAAACGACCGGCGTGTATCACGAAGATACACGCCGGTTTTGTATGTGTTGTATGCTATTCAACATTAGGTCTTGTTATAAGGGACATTATTTCATCTATCATTTCCTTTGGCAAATTGTAATCCTGAAATTCGCCTGTATCATCTTTTATGCTAAAATTGCATATTTTACTTTCAGAGTGCATACCGCCTGAGGTGTCCCACGAATACTGTGAAACATCGATAACACAAATGCTCTCATACGCATCACTTGATTCATCCTTTTCGAGAGAGATTCCATAAGCGTCTGCGCCACCGTATTCTAAGCCGTCAATGTAAGGATAATCCTTGCATACCGATTTAGCATTCTCTATCCACGCAGTTATCTTGTGGATAGTGTCCTTGTCTGTTATCTCATATGGCTCTTCTCCATACCAGTGATGAATATAATATGCCGAAATTTCAGCATTTTCATCGACCTTTGATGATGAAGTTGTGGTAGTTGTCATTGTTGTAGAAGCTGTTGTCACAACTGTACTGCTGTCATTGACCTTGCTTTTGTTATCATTGTCTGTTGTCTGTGAGCATGAGCAAAGAAGCAGTGAGAGCGCTAAAACCAAATAAACTGTCTTTTTCATGTTTTGTCACCTACCCTTAAATGTAAACACAGTCGTCCTGATATGTGTAATGGATTCGTATATCATTTTTTCCATACCCATCGTTAACAATAAAATATTTATCAACTAATTTATTATTATTATCGAAGCATTGAACAATGCCATATGTTAGTACCCAATGATTTCTCCCCTTTGCTCCACCATAATTCGGATGCTTTATAATAAGTAATATGGTTGGAGAATTTGACGTGAGTATCCTGTAAAAACAAAATCCCCATGAATCACCGCCATAGTAAGCGTCAGGCGATGAAGTAAAACTACATATTTTATCTTTTTTTGCGTTGCTAAGTCCATTTATTATTCCATTCCGGTCTGTTTCTCTCGGAATATAATTGTTAAGGGTGTTGAAAAGACTTTTGGGATTATTAGAATAAGAATTGCTCAAACAATTGTTGTCTTTGTAGTCATCAATATAGCATAAGTTGATAACAGCTGCTAACGCCCCACATTGATTAGATGTGTTGTAGTTTAGTTTTCTAGGTGTTCCAGATACTTTTGAAACTGCTGTGCGAAATCCTGAATTAGCCCTGGAAGCACTTGAATTCATAAAATTAGTTGATGAAAGTTTTATGCTCTCATTAGTAAAACTTTCAGTAACTTCGTTGAATTGCTCGTCTGTTAAAATCTCACCTGTTCGCAAATTTTTGTAATCAGTGCTTGTTTTAGTCAAGTATTCAAGTGGACCAGCATAATATAAATCGCCTTGTAAGTCGCTATATGGAGATGATGATGTAGGACTATACTCTATTGTATTTCCTGACAAATCATATATCACATATCCCGACTCCATTTCAGCGCAGAAAGCAATGGTTCCTTCATCTGCTCCATGTAAGTTGTGAATTTTAACCACTTGTCCCATGTTTTCAGCGCTGGTTAAATCTGAAACAGAAGTTGGTAATGTAAGAACCTCCTGGTTATCAAGAGCAAACGTTGCGATTGAACTTTGTGAGAAAATCACAACACAAGCAGAAACCATAGCTAAAACTCTTCCTTTAATGTTCATAATGGTAAACCTCCTATAATTTATTATATACACAATATACCATATTTTCGGCACTGCTGTCAATATCCAATATATATAAATAATTATCAGTTATTAGTGCGTTTTGGACAATGACAAAAAGCATGACGATTTTCAAACGTTTAAGTTTCAAAAGTCTACAATCCCGAAAAAGTTTTTTGAAAATACGCCCATTTTTTTGGCTTTACCCCCTTGTAAAGCTATCGGAAGTATGCTAAAATAATATAAGCGTTATGAATAATGACGGGATCTATGAGGGAAACGTTTACGCTATTTTGGTGAAACGTTTACAACTTTAAAATATTGAAAAGGAGCGTATAAAAAATATGCAGTATGGTTATTTTGACCTTGAACACAAGGAATACGTCATCACAAGACCTGACACACCTGCACCTTGGGCTAACTATCTCGGCTCACCAGAGTACGGTGCTATCGTATCCAACAACGGCGGCGGATACAGCTTTGTAAAGAGCGGTGCTAACGGAAGAATAATCCGTTATCGTTTCAACTCAAATATCGGTCTTCCTGGCAGATATATCTATATCAGAGATAACGACGCCAAGGATTATTGGTCATGCACATGGCAGCCTGTAGGAAAGCCTCTTGATCAGTATAAGACAGAGTGCCATCATGGTACAGCTTATACAACTATCAAGTCTGACTATGCAGATATCCACTCCGAGCTTACATATTATGTTCCTCTGAACAAAACATATGAGGTATGGAGAACTAAGATCACAAATAACTCTGACAGATACAGAAACCTTTCAACATTCGGCTTTGTAGAGTTCACAAATGAGAACAACTACGAGCAGGATCAGGTAAACCTCCAGTATACACTGTTCATCACAAGAACAAGCTTTGAAGGCAATAAGATCGTTCAGCATATCAATGAGAACAGCGGTAAGGACGAGAACGGCTCTAACTGGAGAGAAAGATTTTTCGGCGTAGTTGGCGCTCCTGTTTCCGCTTATAACGGTAATCTGGACAGCTTTATCGGCTCTTACAGAACATACGGCAACCCTGTTGCAGTTGAAAGAGGCTTCTGCGATAACAAGCTCAACTATAACTCAAACGCTTGTGGCGCTCTTCAGTCTGACATTATCCTTGCTCCTGGCGAAACAAAGGAGATAATCTATGTTGTTGGTCAGAAGAATCCAAAGGTAGCAGACGAGATACTCGCTGCATATAACGAGCCTGGCAAGGTAGACGCTGAGGTAAAGGAGCTTATCGCTTATTGGCATGGTCAGCTCAATAACTTCCAGATCGAAACTCCTTCTGACGAGTTCAATAACATGGTAAACGTATGGAACGCTTATCAGTGCTTCATCACATTTATCTGGTCAAGAGCGGCGTCATTCATCTATTGCGGTCTGAGAAACGGCTATGGCTATAGAGATACAGTTCAGGATATCCAGGGTATTATCCATATTAATCCTGAGCTTGCTGCTGAAAAGATCAGATTTATGATCTCTGCACAGGTAGATAACGGCGGCGGACTTCCACTTGTTAAGTTCGACCACAAGGCAGGCCACGAAACTTGCCCGGACGAGAACGATGAGAACTCTATCTACGCTAAGGAAACAGGTCACCCATGCTATAGAGCAGACGACGCTCTCTGGCTCTTCCCAACAGTTAATAAGTATATTGGTGAGAGCGGAAACAAGGCGTTCCTCGATGAGGTTATCGTATACGCAAACGGCGGCGAGGATACAGTTTACGAGCATCTTAAGAGAGCTATCAACTTCTCAATGGAAAGACTTGGCGCTCATACAATGCCGGCAGGTCTTTATGCTGACTGGAACGACTGCCTCAGACTTGGCAAGAAGGGTGAGTCAACATTCGTTGCATTCCAGCTCTACTATGCAATGAGCATCATCAAGGGCTATGCTCTTGACAGAGGCGATAATGAGTACGCTGCTTATATCGATAAGGTACAGCCTGAACTCGGCAAGAGCCTTGAAGCTTGCTGGGACGAGGATAGATTTATCAGAGGCTACAGAGAGAACGGCGAGATCGTTGGCGCTAAGAAGGATCCAGAGGCTTCAATGTGGCTCAACCCACAGTCTTGGTCAGTTATCTCAGGCTTCGCATCTGATAAGCAGGCTGAAACTGCTATGGAAAAGGTACACGAGATACTCAATACTCCATTTGGCGTAAAGATCATGGAGCCACCTTATGTAGATCATTACTTTGACGGTGCTCTCATGCACATCTTTAACCCTGATACAAAGGAGAACGGTGGTATCTTCTCACAGACACAGGGCTGGGCTATCCTTGCAGAGTCACTTCTCGGTCACGGTGACAGAGCATTCGAGTACTTCCTCGAGTCCTCACCTGCTAACATGAACGATAAGGCAGAAGTAAGAATACTTGAGCCATACGTTCACGGTCAGTTTACAGAGTCAACACGTTCACCATATGCAGGACGTTCACACGTTCATTGGCTGACAGGTACAGGCTCAACAGTAATGGTAGGCTGCGTAGAGGGTATCTGCGGTATGAGACCAAACGCAGAGGGACTTGTAATAAGCCCATCTATCCCACACACATGGGACGGCTTCAAGATTGAAAAGAACTTCCGTGGCAAGCACCTTTCTATCGACATTCAGAACCCAGACCACGTTCAGAGCGGTGTAAAGTCTATGACAGTCAACGGCGAAGCAGTTGAAGGCAACTTCGTGTGCGAGTGCAAGATGACAGATCAGACAAACATCGTTGTTGTTCTTGGATAATTGCTTTAATGCTTAAAACAATATAAAGCTATCGGCAGCAGACATTAAGTTGTCTGCCGCCGATTTTTTTGTGCAAAAAAACCACCCCAAACAAGCTTGTTCGAGGTGGTCGCTTTTTAAGCACCATAATCTTTTTTTGCTTTTTGACCTGGTCTTGTTTTTGTTATATTGCCTTGTTTGTCAATTTGAATAAAAGATTTACAGTTAGGGCAGAACTTATTGCTGCCTGGGCTAATATTGACAAAAGTGTGACAATATGGGCACTGTACACCTGGCATAGAAAACACCACCTTTCAAATTTATTTCAACTATTAATAAAGTTTTGGCTTAAAATAGCGGCATCTATCAATAGCTATAGTTTTGACTTTTCTTACAGAACAGTATTCTTTTGCCTGATTATCATATTCCCAAAAGTTGAAAGTTTTGTGCTTTATATGAGTATCCTGTCGGTCATTCCAGTTCTTGCAGAATGCGCATATAGTTCCTGATGAATTGTTTATATTACAAAGTGACATATCTTTCACTCCCTACACAAGTCCTACTAATCTTAGTATAATATCATTTCCTTTTACACACATGACTATAGTGGCAATGATTATTGCTATGCATAGCAATAAAAAGATGATCTGTAAAACGCTTGCTGCTTTTTGCAGTCGATTTGTCTTTTTGACAATCATTTTATATTCTAAACTATCTTTAAAACTTTTGTTATTTTTGTTCCAATTCAATGCCTTACTTGTTGTATTTAATGTATTGTTTGCAGTATTATAAGCAGAATCGAGAGCATTTGAAGCTTTATTGATTCTATCATCAAGATCGTCTAAGAAACTCATAATTTTAACCTCCAAAAACCAAAAATCTTAAACATAATATTCCAAAACATATTCCTGAAACCACGACCAGAAATATAACACCAAAGAGAATTGTAGACCAAAAGTCATCTTTGGCGGTTTGCAAACTATCACGAGCCCACGTTTCTGCACTTGTCATACTCAGGGCGCTGTCTATCTTTTCTAGAAAAGAGTTATATTTCATAATGTTCCTCCTTATGTGTCATATATTTGTTATTTGTTACTTGTTACTTTACAACAATTATATCACATTGTTTTCACGATTTGTTAAGCTGGCTGCTTAGGATAACGATTACATTTTGTAAAATAAAAGTGAATTTTTAGTTAATAGGCTGTTTTGTGACATTTTTTGGAAACAAAAAACTCCCGACAGTCGGAAAACCTGTCGGGAGAAGTCTTATTAAGGGGATCAATAAGTTATCGCTGTGTTTGTTTCTTTCAGCATATTTATTATATCATATCTATTTTCGTTTTTGTTAAGCTGGCTGCTTAGTTTTCACTAAATATTTTGTGTCCTATTTAATTCATATAACATAAATGAAAACAAAACTTCGGCGGATACAACACCATGTATCCGCCGAAAATATAGCTTTTAAACTCTTATGAAATAAGCCAGTTAAGTATCTGGAAGTTAGGCTTTGTGTCATCAACGACAGTTACCTCAACAGTGTGAGTAGCCACCTCGTCAGATGAGTATATCTGCTGTGCCTTAGCATAGTTGCCCCAGCCACTTGTGAAGTCAGCGTTTATCGTCGCAACGTCCTCGCCATCGACCTTTACAGCAGCCACGCCGGACTGACCGTCAACTGTCATGTAGTATATCATACCAATGTTCTTTGCAGTTATCTCAAACTTGATAGTGCCGCCTGTTGTTGTTCCCCAACCGTCTGTGAACTTCTGGAATGTTGTAACATCTGTGAATGTTCCCTCGTCAGTTGTCTTTACAATGTCCTCTGTCTGACGGCTTCCTATAGTAGCGTCAGCGAATACATCGCCCGTCGGTGCAACAGTGCTTGTGTCAAATGCCTTTGCTTCCTTGTCAACGCTGTCAATATTGTCCTTTATGTTGCCAACGAATTTTGTGAGCAGTGAAGCCATTATAACGTGTCCGTCATCATTAGGGTGAACGTTGTCAGGTGAAATGTCAGCCCATGTGAAGTTGCCAGCCTCTATCTCAGGCATAACAGCGTCATGATAAGATATCATAGGAATGTTGTAAGCCTGTGCTACCTTGAGATGTGCAGCCTGTGGAGATGTACCCCCCTCAGTTGAAGGCTCAAGTATCATAACTGCAGGATTGTTGTCCTGCTCAAGACACATTCTTACAAGGCTGTCCATGCAGGACTCATAAAATTCATCATCAGCGTCATTGATAAACTCGATAACGATAATGTCAGGTTTAGCCTCCAAAGCGTCACGCTGTGCCCTGTGAACACCTATGTATGAGTCAGTTGCACCGATACCGGCATTAGTAACATCAACATAGAAGCTTATGTTTTCCTCCCACCAGCTCTTGAACTGGTTTACATACTGATTAGTTGAGGAGTTAGCACCCGAACCTGCCGTGATAGAGTCGCCGATGAAACAGATCTTTGTTGTCTCCTTAGGATTTTGCAGAGCGTAGTCGAGCTTAGCCGCAAGACGGGAAGTGTCGCCCTCGTTGATAACGCTTCTGGCGATCATGTTCTCAGTAGCACCATTTTTAACATCTATCTTTTCCGTAGATGCAGGGTATTCAGCAAGAAGCTTGTCTGAAACGCTTTCGGTATCAGCCGCACTTGAATCGGAAGCCTGAGAGTTTGCCGCAGCGGAGTTTGAGTCAGCAGCAGAAGAGCTGTTGGAATCACCGCAGCTTGTGAGAGCGGCACTTGTCATGCAAAGAGCAAGAGCCGCCGCAAGGAATTTCTTCATAGTAATAAGGTCCTTTCATATCTTGATTTTGCCAAATGGCTGTATATATTAACAAATATATTATACAACAAAAAGCAAATTAATGCAATAGGTATAAAACGATTACATTTGAATAAATCAGGGGCGAGGCTAAGTGAGGAGCGGAGTTAAGTGAGGAATGAGAAATGAGGAATGAGGAATGAGCATAGCAGACCAAAGAAAATTGCAAGCATAAAGTAAAATAAAGCACCGAGCGAAGCGAGCAAAAGGTCCAGGGACACGTCCCTGGTCAGGGTCAAGGGGTGAAACCCATTGTGGGGCCTAGGGGCAAAGCCCCTAGCGGAGTATGAGGCAGAGCCTCATTCGGCGCAAGCCGACAAGGTGCAGATTGTAGTATCAAAAGCAGATAGAAATAGGATATCAGATGAAAGTGATATCGGAGAATTAAATCTGCACCGTCTTTCTAGCCCTAAGCGCAATGTAGATACGCAAAGAGCGGAGCGATTTTGCGGCGGCAGGAACTTGCCCGAATGAGATGTAGGGGCGAACATTGTTCGCCTGTGCTTGGAGTTTGCTGTAAATTCAGGATTGTAGGGGACGACGCCCTCGGCGTCCCACTCGGAGGAATACTGCTGTATTTTTTTGTATCTTTGATGTTGAATTATTCGGGGGGTGACATTATTGTGAAATTCTCCAATAATTTAACGGGCAAGAAATATCGGGACGTCGTATTTCTGCAAAGCAGAAATTGCGCCGCTCCCCTACATGGTTTGTGCTAACACCCCCAGAAACCATTTGACAATCCCCTACCCCCATGCTATAATAAATTCAGGAGGTGACATAACATGGAAATGTTTGATCTGAGAGCCGACTATAAAACACTGCCTGACGAAACTCTTCGCAGGCATTTCCGCAGGCTTATAAAAAGGCAGCGGCGATTTGCAGCTTTTACCTTTGCGTTGATTATTCCTGCGGCTATAATATACGGAATGATAGGATGGGCGAATTATTTTGCGGCGGAAAGTGCGATGTTCGCATTTTTTGATGCAAGCTCAAATGCCTTTTTTAACTATGCGGCGTTTGCCGCCTGCGGTGCTTTGCTCATGGCGGATACAACTAAATTGATAGTCGCCTCCCCTGTCGTGATGATATTATATATGGGTCTGAAATTCGCCCTTTTTGACAGCGTGTCAGGCGATACTTTCGTTATGCTCGCCTACCTTATAGTAGCCGCTGTCATCACCGCAAAAACTGTGTCTGACCTTAATTTCATGCGTAAACTCCCCAACTTTCCCTTTGACGGCAGAAAAGAGCGTATAGACTTCGAGGGGCTTACCCGTGATAAAATGACCGAAAACCTGCAAAAATTGCTGGATAACCAAAAGGGCGATAAGGTCATAACTAACGACTATGAGGATATCTTTACAAGCGATAAACCACAGGATATCGCCAGCCCTCCCGAAAATACCGACGAGTATCTCCAACAGCATAAAATGTCTTATCAGCGTGTAAGGTCATGGAACGATGTGAGCAGACTGGATTAACAGCCTGCTCCTTTTCTTTAATTATTTAATCAAGTGTGCGAAACTATGTCTTAATTTCTTAAAAATTGTCCGATTTTCTCTTGATTTATTCATTAAATCATGTTATAATAACACTGTGTTTGAATTTATAGGAAAGGAGCTGTGCTGTATGATCGGTAACATCAAAATAATTGCGGTCTGTATGTGTAAAGTCTATGATGAGCGTAATTATAGAATCATACGGGCTCTTAATAATTTTGCTGTAGAAAACGATTACAGGTTGTTTGTATATCACACCTGCTCAGACCTTTATTGGAATACTCTGTCTGAAAAAGGCGAGCAGTCTGTGTTTGACCTTATTGATTATAATATAACAGATGCCGTCGTGACCTTTGAAGAGGGTGTGTATGCTGAGAATGTAATGACAAAAATCAGAATGGACGCCGCCAAATATGGTAAGCCTGTCATATCAGTCGGCGTAGAGCATGACGATTGTATAAGCATCAAATTCGGCTATGCAAAAGGCTTTGAGCAAGTGGTTCGCCATGTGATAGAACAGCATGGTGTAAGAGATATAGGCTTTATCGCAGGCAGAAAAGACGAAGAAAATTCAGAAGAGCGTATAGCAGTTTTCAGAAAGATACTCGAGGAGTATGATATTCCCTTCAGAAACGATGTCTTTTATTACGGTGACTATTGGTCTGATCCTACTTTGAAAGCAGTGGACGATATGATAGGAAAAAATAAAGTCCCAAGAGCGATCATCTGTGCAAACGATATGATGGCTATAGTCGCAGGGGCTGAGTTTCAAAGAAGGGGCTATAAGATCCCGGAGGATATTATCATAACAGGCTTTGACGGACTTGAAGACGCTAGGTACTGTACACCTATGCTTACAACAAGCGGCTGTAGCTATGATGATACCGCTAAAACCATCATCAATACTATAAGTAAAGCTTTGGCTGGTGAAAAGACCGAAAAGGTATATACAGTTGACTATGATCTGTCCGTTGAAAATTCCTGCGGCTGTAAACCCTCAGTGGAGCAGATAAATACAGGGGAGCATATCAGAATACTCCGGGACAGAATGAACCGTTATCAGGACGAGGAGCGTGTCCTCTATGAGCTTGCAGTGAATATCATGAATTGCGAAACTCCTAAGACTCTTGCTACACTGCTGAAAGAGTATGCTTTTGGCGATATGGCTGTTGTGGTGAATGGTGATTTCTTTGACGAACGTAAAGACCCTCGTGTAAGCAATAGAGAACCGCTTTTTAGCGATAAAATGATACTTTTGCGGAGCCGTGCCGTGGAAGATAGAGATATCCCACAGCCTTTTGACCGCACCAACATCATTCCCGATATAGAGAATATAATGGACTATAAAGTCCCCCTCATATTCTCCGCACTTGCCTATATCGGCATACCACTTGGCTATGCCTGCTTCTATTTTCCTGTGCAGCTCAACGAGTATTTTAAAATACCACTCTATGTAAATTCCCTAAATACCGCCTTGGGCAGCTTCCGAAGCGTCACCTATCAGAAGTATATGACAAAGCATATCGAAGAAATGTACCGTCACGATATGCTAACAGGGCTTTATAACCGTACTGGCTTTTATAATGCCCTTGAAACTCTCCCACGAAGAAACGACCAGCTTGCATTGGTGGTCTCAGTGGACGTTGACGGATTAAAGTATATA
>OGPK01000519.1_pt1 | contig 39853 bp, 29 predicted proteins | sample 1552921 | NCBI WGS metagenome assembly OGPK01 (sample SAMEA2580264, study PRJEB22360) | human gut metagenome | biome: human gut; feature: human-associated habitat; material: faeces | place: Denmark | collected 2008/2010 | reverse complement strand
CGATCGAGCCGCTGTTATAGTTTGCGCCATAGAGGTGTTGCGCGTGCGGATGTTTGAGGACAAAGCAGGTTCCTGCTGCAGGCTCGAACTCGAGCTGATCGACAAGTACAGGTGCCTCATCAGGTATCGCACAATGCGCAAGAGCACCAGAGGATTCGATTTCACAGGCAGCATAGAGCTGCTCGGCATCGAGCATACAGAATGACGGACTAGCGATGCCTGCCAAGGAGCTTTTCCGAATAAGGTTATTTTCATCAGGCGATATTTCGAAGCAATGGATGCCCGGTTGATCTTCATGCTCGGTATATCCGCTTACAAAGAACCGCCTTTGGCCTTGCTTTGACAAACTCATTAGCCTTCACCGTGCTCGAAAGAAGGGTAGAGCGTCATGCCGCCATCCACGAAGATACTTTGACCTGTTACATATTCCGAGGCATTCGAGGCAAGCCATGCTGCAGCGCTCGCAACATCATTGACAAATCCGATATGGTCACAGGGAATCATGTTCTCGGTCATTTCGCGTGCAACAGGGTCGGCGAACTTCTCGGCATTGATGGGCGTTTCGATCGCGCCGGGGGCGATGCAGTTGGCGCGGATGTCGCGGCTTGCGTATTCAAGCGCGATGGTCTTGGTGAACATCGCTATGCCACCCTTGCTTGTAGTATAAGCTGCAAAGGTTGGCCAGGGGATCTTCTCGTGTACTGAAGACATGTTGATGATGACGCCTTTTTTGCTGTATTCAACAAAATGACGGAGCGCTTGTCTCGAACCAAGAAAGACTCCGGTCAGGTTCACTTCAAGTGTTCTATTCCATTCCTCAAGAGGGAGCTCGTGTGTTTCATAGCGCGATTCGATGCCTGCATTGTTCACCCAAACGTCAAGACTGCCGAAGTTGTTAAGGGCTGCCTGGTAGAGCGATTCGGCACCTTCCTCTTTTGAAACGTCTGCGCGAATAGCTACCGCACGACCTTGGAATTCGTTGGCTAAAGCAGTAGCAGCGTCTTTCGTGCGGTCACTGTGATAATTCACGACAACATTCATGCCCTCTTCAAGGAAGCGCCGGGCGATGCCTTCGCCAAGGCCTGATCCAGCTCCTGTTACGATAGCGCTCTTTCCCTCCAGATCTGGATACATAAGAACCACCCTTTCTCAAGATCCTTCTGTGCGTTCTATATTCTCACAGGCAGCTAGAGGGCAAGATCTGTTGGATGAACTGTTAAGAAGCCGTAGGCCGAAGAAGGTTTCTTGTTCAGACGAAGGTGCGAATGCGATAGGTGGTACCGAGGGAATCGCAGATGCGTGCGCATTCGGCTTCTTGTTCAGCAGTGATGGTGGTGCTGACTGTGGTGAGCGTGACAGAAGGGACGAATTGTTTGGCGCGCTTGGCAAAATCGAGCACCGCATCAAATGCGGCTTTACCATAACGGCTGCGCGTGAGGGCAAGATAGCTTTCAGGATCTGGCGTGTTCAGGCTTATCGAGAGCGCATCGACGATCCCTTCGAGCTCTGGTGTGATGTCTCGCTCGCAGATGAGCGACCCTTGTCCGTTCGTGTTGATGCGTACGGGTAGATCGGTATTTGCCTTGAGCCAAGTGGCAACTTCTTTGAGGACTTCGAAGGCCTCGGTAGGTTCACCGTAGCCACAAAAGACGACTTCGGAAAAGAGGGAAAGGTCAACCTCTTTCAGTGCTGAGATGACCTCTTCAGCTGTTGGTTCTCGCTCGAGCCAAAGCGTGTCAGCGCTGCCGAGAGCATCCCCCTCATCGCGAATACAGAACGTGCAGGCACAGGAGCAACGGTTCGTAAGATTGATATAGAGACCATCACCTACGCTATAAAGTATGTTCATCGCTTTTGACATGGTTTGCCTTTCGTCTCACCTTTCATTCTAGGTGCATGACGTTCGATCCCCAGAGCGAAAGAGGTAGTTTCATCGTTCGGTAACGTTTCTGGTAAGAATTGGTCGCATGGCAGCGTCAGAGAGTGGGTCAAATTCTAGCAGCTTACCGCGATCCGGATCAGCGAAATCGGACACCTCATTTTAGTGTGATACTATACGCGACGTGATGTGACTGAACTATGCATCGATCAAAGATCGTAAGTTCATGCGCTTCGATAGCTATTCCAAAAAACAGGTGAGCAGAATGGGCGATCAAGAACAGCAAGAGCGTGACGCGCAGAACGCGCAGGATGATCAGCAGGATCAGTGTGTGCAACAGGGCAGATCGCATTTCATGTATGTGCTCATCTGCGCAGATGAAACACTCTATACAGGATATACGACCGATCTGGAGAAGCGCATCGAGACGCACAACGCGGGCAAGGGCGCGAAATATACTGCCGCACGCAGACCAGTTCGCCTACTTGCTCATGCTGCGTTCGAGACCAAGCATGAAGCGATGAGTGCAGAATATCATTTCAAACAACTTTCTCGGGCAGAAAAGCTCTCTCTTATTGAGTGTGCAGACAATGATTCGCTTGCTGCGATCCTCGCCGAAACGTTCACTCTTTCCTGACTCGATTCGGTATGAGCTGGAATTAGGAGTGTTCGCTTGTCGTTGCGTGACAAGTCGTGATAAGCGGTAAGAGCCTATGCTAAGAGGACAGAGACTGCGACTTAATGTCTCGGCGCATCTCTTCGATATAGCCTCCTGTGATGATGCCTGCAGGAAGCGCAATAAGGGCGACTCCAACAAGCGATGAGAGCATCGTAACGAAACGTCCGGCCACACTGACAGGATATAAGTCGCCATAGCCAACTGTGGTGAGCGAAACGCAAGCCCAATAGATCGCGTCGAAGAAATTCTCAAAAGACTCTGGCTCAACATTGAAGATCACGAGAGCGCAGAGAAGGATATAGCCAAGAGCAAGCGCTCCGACCGAAAGAAGTAAATTCTTCTCACGTTCGAGCACGTTTGCGATCACCCGAAAACTGCGTGATTCTCGAATGAATCTGACGGCGCGTAAGGCGCGCACCAGACGTAAGAGACGAAGTGCTTTTAGCCCCTGGTTCATAGGGAGGAAGAAGGGGATGATCGAAAGAAGATCGATGATCGCTAAGGGTGTAAATGGGTAGAGAAGAAAACTTTTTGCCCCTTTTTTGAGCATAAGATCAGCAGTGATCCATCGCATCAGATAATCGGCGACAAAGAGAACGGTGACGATGAGGTCAGTGATGAAGAATGCTCCAAGATCTTGTTTGAAGCAGAGTGGCAATAAGCTTACGATGATCGCGAATATCATAAGGTAGTCGTAGGCTTTACCTGATCTATTTTGATCAGAAGAAATATGTATAAGCTTGTAGAGCTTTAGACGAATATCATGCACAGGGTCTCCCTTGATCTCATTGATCATAGAGCGCGAATCGAAGTGATGCGAGCGAAAGGACGTTTAGGCTTCGAAGAGAAGGCCGCCATAGGTGAGCCCACCACCGAATCCGACTGCAATGATCTTATCGCCCTTATGGATCCTGCCTTGTGCATAGGCATCGACGAGCGCGATAGGAACGCTTGCGGCAGAAGTGTTGCCAGTATTCTCCATGCAAACCTGAAACATCTCCATGCCAAGGTCAAGACGTTTCGCAGCATAGCGAATGATGCGCTCATTTGCTTGGTGCGGCACGATGAGCGCGATATCCTCCATGGTCAAACCTGCATTTTCCAGAACGCCTTCGATAGCAGTGCAGAGTGCTTTCGATGCGAATTTGAAGACTGCCTGGCCAGACATGTGCACGAGCGAATCGAGCTGTTCTGCTGTGAAGTCTAAGATGGCGCTCATTGAGGCGAGCGAGGGATCAGGGTCGTCTTTCGCGTCGAGCGAAATGCCGTCTTTCGTGAATGGCACAGAAGCAACGAAGGAGTTCGTGCAGGCAAGAGAATTCTTGGTATCGTCCACATTGCGTAGAAACGTAGATAAGATGCCAGGCTCGTTTTCGTCCCATTCGAGGACCGCAGCGCCTGCGCCGTCCCCGAATAAGATGCACGAACCACGATCCTCCCAGTTCAAGATACGAGTCGTGCGGTCGGCGCCGATTACGAGCGCGCGCGTCATCTTCTGACGTCCGCCTGGAAGACTACAACTTGCAGCCAGCATGCCATCTGCGACCGAAACGCCATAGATGAACCCACAACAGGCAGCATTCATATCGAAGGCGACAGCATTGTCGAGGCCGAGGTCGCGTCTGAGCGCGCCTGCGGTAGAAGGCATGAGCGTATCAGGCGTGAGCGTTCCGCAGATGACCAGATCGATGCTGGCGGGATCGATCTGAGCTTCGCACCAGCCTTCTGCATCGGCTGTTGGCTTGCCTAAGGCGGCTAGTGCAGCGTTTCGTGCAAGATCGATAGTGGATTCCTCAACAGCGATATGTCGAGAATGGATGCCGGTACGTGGGTAGACCCAGTCATCGCTCGCGTCGACGATCGTGTTGAGCTCATCGTTGGTGACTTCGAGTTTTGGAAGAGCCTTACCGAGCCCTATGATCTTGGTTCCCACGTTTCCTCCCACTATTAAATGGTGCTTTTGCAACCATTATAAGGCGTGTTCGGGACAAGATTCATTGGAAAGCTTATCGGTCGGCTTCCTTCGGTTACTCGAATTTGTCTGCTGCGACCTCGAGTTGATGGATGATGTCGATTTGTTGCGGACACATTGCTTCGCATTCTCCGCACTGGATGCATGAACTTGCAAGGCCATCGGCTGCTTGCCAGCTATAAAGATCCTTCGCGAATTGGAGGTTTTCGGTCATAGCAGCAAGGTTCAGAAGCTCCATGATTTGGGGAATCTTAACGTTCGAAGGACAGTCTTTCACGCAGTAATTACAAGCAGTACAGGGAACGACGGACATTGCCCGAAGCTTTGCGATCACGTCTTGGAGCGCTTTGTCCTCTTCGGGGGTGAAAGGCTCGTTGGCAAGATAGGACGCGACGTTTTCTTCTACCTGCTCGATATTCGACATGCCTGCGAGTACAGCAAGAACATTCGGGAGGTTCCAGCAGAAACGATACGCCCATTCGGCTTGGGTTGACCCTGGTTTTGCTTCTTGGAAGATGCGTGCGGCGTCCTGTGGCAGATCGCACAAGCGTCCACCTCGCGCGGGTTCCATGATGATGACTGGCTTGCCGTGCTTTTCGGCCACCTCCATGAGCTTCTTTGCCTCATTGTGCGGGTCGTCCCAGTCAAGATAGTTGACCTGAAGCTGCACGAAATCCATTTCAGGGTGTTCGGTCAGGAGCTTGTCAAGGCATTCTGAATCGTCGTGCATCGAAAAGCCGACATACTTGATCTTACCTGCCGCTTTTTGTTCTTGCGCGAAGTTCCACATATCGTATTCGTCGAACTTGGCGGTGCGCTTTCCGCCTACGTTATGCAAAAGATAGTAGTCGATGTAGTCGAGGCCAAGACGCTCAAGGGAAACATCGAGGCAGTTGTAAGCTGCTTCTTTGTTCGGGAGCGCCCACGCAAGGCATTTCGTGGCGATGGTATAAGAATCGCGCGGGTAACGCGAAACGAGCGCCTCGTTGAGGGCGGTTTCAGATGCTCCTTCGTGATAGACGAATGCGGTATCGAAGTAGGTGTTACCTGCGTTCATAAAGGCATCCACCATCCGTTTGAAGTGTTCGATATCGATGCTCTTCGGGTCGTTTTCGTCAAGAAGAGGTAGGCGCATGCAGCCAAATCCCATTTTTGATGCAGGCATGATAGTGCTCATGTGTCCGCCTTTCTGTAGCAGGCTCGTGTTGATCGCTTTGCATTTGTAAGGCAAAGGCTATTACTATTCTTCTACTTAAACCTAGGTTTAAGTCAAGCCCGGAGTGAATTAGGAGCGAGTTTACCTTTGCAGCCAGCCTTTATCGTGCGGCGACGCAAAAACGCGATAATAGGGATGGCAATAGCAAGCAGCGCACCCATGAAGAATCCTGCTTGCGCGCCGTATAAATCGATCATGATACCAGCAAGTGTGGGACCGATAGCCAGGCCGCACGTACAGCCCGCATTGAGCCAAGTGATGGCCTCGGTCAGGCGTTTTCCAGGAACGGAGCGTTCGCAGGCGCCGTTCATCACGATAAGGAACGGTGCGTAGAAGAGTGCGCCGAAACATGAGACTGCATACAGGCTGACGGTATCATCGATCAGCGCCATTGATCCATAAGCGATCGATGCATGTTGCAACAATCAGCACCTGCTCGTAGTGAGGAATAGCGAGACGCAACGTACCAAACAAGAATCCTATCGCAATCGAGGCAAGTGCTGAGAGCATGGCGACTGTGCCGATGTTCATTATGTAACCGTACATACGCATCAGCAGGCAGGCGATATCGAATCGCCGTGCTGGTCGGACGCTTAGGATAGCTCCATATACTTTTGGATCTACTGCTGGCATTATTCTCTCCGCGATTGGTCCCTGCGGTCATTTTGCCCTTTAAGAATGAGCTCACTTGAAGCCTGCGTATGAATAATAGGCACGGTGCATCGAGGATGCAACAAGGTGTTGTTTGAGTCTGCGAACGGAATGTTCATAATGAGAAGAGGCAGATTGAGCGATGATACATTCGGGAGCGGTCTGTCTGTATCGATCATCTGGCGCAATGGTGCCAGCGCATAATCTATGATAGGAAGAGAGCAAAGGTGTTCCGTAGTTTTACGAGAATGAGGTATGCGGCATAAGGAAAGGATAAGGATGATCCGTATCGTTCGCGCGACAGAAGAACATCTCGATGAAATCGTTGCCATTACTGATCAGGCGAAAGCATCGATGGCTGCTTTGGGGCTCGATCAGTGGCAGCGTGGATATCCGAACCGTGCTGTTTGGGAGGCAGATATTGCAGAGGGCATGGCCTATGTCGCTTTGGATGACAGAGGTGTAGCAGGAATGTTTCGCTATACTGATGAACCCGAATCAGCTTATGAAACGCTTGAAGGCGCATGGCTTACGGATGGCCCTTACGCCACCATTCATCGTTGTGCAGTTGCCTCCGATCGGCGAGGCCAAGGCATCATCGGCGAACTCTTCACGTTTGCTTACCAGAAAGCTCGTGAAGAAGGGATGGTTTCGGTCCGTGTTGATACCCATCACGATAACGCCCCTATGCGTAGGGCACTTGAGAAATTCGAATTCATTCCGTGCGGCACCATCACTCTTTTAGAAGGCCCTGAAAGCGGTGGCAAGCGCATTGCGTTCGAAAAAACGCTCTAAGAGTTGAGCGCGTGTATTATTGTTCGCCTGCTTCGCTGTTGTGTCGCGCAAGTTCCGCAATGCTAATTCCTTGCTTTTCCGAACTGTGCCAAGGCCTCTGATTATCGAGTCCTCAAGTTCCGACAGCGCCTTATTCTGCGCAAGGCGGCTTCGGTCTTGGTATGGAGACCGCCATGGCGCCGCCGATGATGAGAAGTCCGCCGACCATCTCGAACACGCCCATGGGCTCGCCGAGAAAGACCAACGCGCAGACGACGGCAGATAACGACTCTAGGTAGCCGAGGATCCGCCACAGTCTGGGCTCGTAGGCTGTCGAACGAGGAGAAGTAGAGGTAGCACCCAAGTCCAGTGTTCGCAACGAAGGTCGGAGTCGGTCATACGCTGGCCGTGCAGCGGTTTCGGGAGTATTTATTCTAGAGCGAAAACCTTCCGACTTTCGGGCCGGAGGGTTCGTCCCTTGCGGTACCGAGGAGGTCTAGGCGGTCTTCGGGTTATGATCTCTCTTTTGAGCGTCGACTCGCGGTTATTCATGTCGATCTGTATCAGAAAACCCAGCTTGCGAGTCTTTCGGTGTTCGGATATGTTCATCCTTGTTCCTTCGCGCTGTGATAGTTCTGTGATAGTTGAGCAAGGTGTAACCCCGCAAAAAGGTCAGGCAATAAAACATATGCCTGACCTGCGTTTTATTGGTCGCGGGGGCAGGATTTGAACCTACGGCCTCCGGGTTATGAGCGGTCTTGAAGGAACGTAAAGTAAGTACAATTATGTGTCTGAACTGGTGTTTTACGCTAAGCCTGTCACGCAGATCGCGGTGCATTTAGACAGATTTTCGTGTCCATCTGCACCGACTTTGGGTGTCTGTTTCGACTGAATTTTGTAGCTTTTTCAGTCGATTCGGACATTCAGAAAGCCTCTAGCATTTATCGCGAACTACACCAGACATAGGCAGTGGAGCGGCCACCTCCGATCTTCTCGATCTTGTCATCGTCTAGGAGCTTCTTGAGTACGCGCTCAATGGTTGTAACAGAGATGTCAGGGCATTCCCTTACAATACCCGATTTCTTAATCGGACCCAAAGAGTTCTCAAGACACTCCTCAACGCGTTCCGCCTTGCTCTTGGACCCACCAAGCAATCCCGATACCCTCGACTCGAAATCAGCGTACACCGCTATTTCTATTCCCAGAAGATAGTTGATAAATGGAACATAATCTGCCTCTCCGTCGCCCCAGCCTTCCGAACTTGCGGCAAGAGCTTCGTAATACGAATCACGCGTCCGATTGATTTCGTCTTCGATGCTTACGTATTTTCCTGCTAGATAGCCATTTTGATACAAAAGGAGCAGCGTCAGGAGTCGGCTCATTCTTCCATTGCCGTCAGTGAAGGGGTGAATGCTCACGAAATCGAAGACAAAGCGGGCGATGAGAATCAAGGGGTCTACGATCTCGCTTTCTATGCCTGCGACATAGCTTGAGCACAGCTCCTCCATTGCCTCTGGCACCGCAACTGCTGGCAGGGGCCTGAACCGAACGTGCTCTACGCCATTCGCATCGCGTTCTACAATTGAGTTGTCGCTGTCCTTCCAATGGCCCGCGAAAGCATGGCCTGAATATCGATGAAGCATTGCATGCATCTGCAGAATAACGTTCGGGGTTATCCGCATGTGTTCATAGCTTTCGTGGACAAGGGCGAGGACATCACGATACCCGGCAATATCTCGTTCGGCTCGAGTAACAGGCTCACTTTCTTCGACCATCAAATCCTTAAGGCGCTTATCTGTTGTGCTTATGCCCTCGATTCGGTTGGAAGCGTCTGCTGAACGAATCTTCGCTGAGGTGCAGAGCTTTTCCAGCACATCGGGGCGCGCTTCTAGATATAGTGCTTGCTTGCCTTTGTATTCACGAAGCGTCGCTACCTTCTTCACGATATCGGGTGTCAGCAGGTTGAGCGGATCATCGTAATCGAAACGAGACACGGGCTTCCTTTCTGCATCATGGCCTCTTATTCTGCATCATATTATATCATCTGATGCAGAATAAGAATCTGTGATGCATATATTCTCTCGCGTTGGGCTGCACCGCATCTGCACCGACTTTGGGTGTCTGTTTCGACTGAATTTCGTAGCTTTTTCAGTCGATTCGGACAGATCTATTTCTTGTCGATGCTCTTTCGCCTTGCTTGCTTCAACCAGTTCTTCTTAAAGGAACCGATACTACCGAAGAACTTTATATCGGTTTGCGTTTCGTCATGGTTCTCGTATTTGATCGCAGCAAGTTCAATCTCGCAAAGATAGTCAGCGGCTTGCGCTAGACGATAGGCTTTGTAATCAGAATCGCGATAAAGCGGTACATCTTTAGATAGGACATACTCCATGGCCGCATGGAGAGCAGCAGTTGCGGCGGTTTGATCGTTGTCGTAATAGACTTTCACGATATCGAAGGATTGCAAGAGGTCTATCTCATCAAACAGGAAGTCAACCATCTTGCGTCTCAGCTGGACTTGCAGAGTGTCTGCGGTTTTGAACTCCTTGCTTTTAAAAGCGAAGCTCTTGTAATGGATCGGAAGACGCTGAACCAGAACTCCGAATGAGGAGAGAAGCTTCTTGCACATTTCCATGCCAAGATTTTTATATTGATCGTAACCTCTCATCAGCGAGGTGGCATGAAACGGAATATCGGGTAAATCTCGCCCTGCAAGTGATTTTGTTCATAGTGGTCAAGTGCATCGATTAGCGAATTCGACTGGTCATGCATCACTATGGTCACCAAGTAGTATTTCGACCCGCCTTCTTGATGCCCGATTCATCGCAAAAGACGCTAAGCTCTCTCAAATGGACCCCTTAATGGAAATGCCGGGGGATAAACTCCCGGCGCTTGATAGCCGCTTATTCAGCCGCCGATACATTTATGCCATATGCAGCGGAACCCAGGCGTGAAAATGCTGGCGCTACTCAAAAGAAACACCCGCCAGCGTGCATTGTTGAGAAGCGAGGGCACAGACAAACCGCGATTTGTCGACCTGGGTAACGAAGTCTGCGAATTGTTGCTGTAGGCCAATTGGGGGTACAGTCACTTCGTAATTTTTAAGAATTTTGAGGCTTAGATTTTTCTGATTACCACCGTAACTTAAATTACGAAGATCTTCGTAACACAAATGAAGGTGTGCAAGGGCAAACTGTTCGTTGATTTGATCATTAAATTTTATTGCAGCACATGCTTGGTTTGTTGCTGCGCTTATGTTCAACAAAGCTGATTTTCCGCGAGTATCCCCTTGGCCATACATTGCAACAAGAATCGTTCCTGCTGGAAGTACATGACATGCAGTATCTGAAATCGCCTCTTCAGTTATATGTTCTTCAGTCTCATTAATGTTTCCTGTAGCCACTTCTCCTGTTTTCACCCATGGGATTTCCCCTTCAAAATATTCAGGCTTTTTCCGATTAGGGGTTGCACCTGAAGAGAGTTTTGCGAGTTTGAAAATTGGATACTTTGGGTATTTTGGGTTACTGACCGGATTTCCAAACATCTCGACAAATCGGGATTTGATGAGTTCGTCGGATTTCCTCACAACGGAACCTCGCTGCTCTATCAGCGTTTCAATTAAGTTAAGAACAGCCGCGATCTCCGCCTGCTGCGCAGAGGAATAATTTGGAACGGCACGTTTACCGTAGTCCTTGAAATATATATGCGGGATGGTCGAGCCACTAAAACCATCTCCCAGCTTCAACGATCGAACAAGGTGCAGAAGATAATCCCTGTTGACCCCATTCTTTGGAATAAGGGCCTGCATCGTTCCAAGGACGGACGTGTATGCTTCGCATGCCATAGCGCGTCCTACCCCCGCGCCATCCTTAACGACACAAACGTATGGTTTCTCGTTTTGAAACGATTCCATCGTTCCCGCAATGCCAGACGCCCCATATACGGAATAAGGCCCATCATCTAAAAGATCCTTTTGACGTAAGGTTGATTTGCCTTTAGCGCATAGATCGAAAAGCCTCACCTTCTCCCCGACAAATGGGGGTTTGCTAGCCATTAAAGCTCACCACCCAACATCGCTTTAAGCTCTGCAAGTCCAGTATTCATTTGAGCATTAAGATCTTCAAGTTCAGCCAGAATCTCACTGGTTGGCGGATACTCAATTCGCTCATATTCTGTTTTGGTGTACTTATTAAAGCTAAAGTCGTAATCGTTATCGACAATTTCTTGCTTAGGAACCAGGAAGCTCTTATCGGTTCGCTCACGTTTCGCTTCGTCATCAAGATTTACCCAGCGTGCGAGAATATCTGGGATATCGTTGTTCTTGGCATCCTCATCACGTTTGTCATCAAGCGTGAAGCCGTCGCCTTCCATATTGTAGAACCATACCTTGTCTGTTCCACCAGCATCGGTTTTCGTAAAGACTAGCACCGCTGTGCTAACGCCCGAATAAGGCTTGAATACACCCGAAGGCATATAGATAATCGCCTCGAGCTTCTGATTCTCAACCAATTCTTTACGTAGTTGCGTATAGGCTTTTGAATTCGTACGGAACAAAACGCCATTAGGCACGATGCATGCCGAGCGTCCACCAAGCTTCATCATGCGTAAAAACAGAGCAACGAACAGAAGCTCCGTTTGCTTGGAGTCCACGATAGAGCGGAGACTCTTATCGATGTCCTCAACATCAACTGAGCCTGTAAAAGGTGGATTAGCAAGTACGATGTCGTATTTGCCGCGAATTGTATTGTTTTTGGAAATGCTATCCATATAACGGATATCGGGCTCGTCTACGCCGTGGAGCATCAGGTTCATGGCGCTAATACGCAGCATGGTTTGATCCATTTCGAAGCCGCTAAACTGAGGGTCCGCGCCATCAGATCCCGCAAAACTGCTCCAATCGGCCGAGCTCATGGTATCTTCGTATTTATCTCGGATATGTTCAGCGCCGCTAATCAGGAATCCTGCTGTACCACATGCAGGGTCACAAATGAGTTCACTAGGCTTAGGGTCCACTATTGACACCATCATATCCCGGATATGCTTTGGAGTGCGGAACTGCCCATTGGTTCCCGCAGTCGAAAGTTTCGAAAGCATGTATTCGTATAAATCGCCCAGATCTCCGATATTTTCGTCGAATTCGGAAAGCAGTCCCTCAACGCCATCGACCGCTCGTTCTAAAAGCGCAGGTTTTCCTGCAGGAAAACCAAAGGTTGCCCCTTCCATTGCTTTTGAAAATGCAGACCCATCTCCCATTTCCTTAATAAAGGGAAAAACGAATTGATCCACAATACGATACATTTCTTCCGCAGGTTTATCTTTAAAATAGCTCCAACGCAGTTCTTTGCCATTAACTTCGACACCATAGGAATTGCGGTATGCTTCCGGGAAAATGTGCTTCTGTGGCTCGCCCAAGATTTGTTCCATGCGCTCTATCTCAAGCTCACGTTCATCAAGCGATCTCATGAACATGAGATAGGTAAGTTGGCTAATTACTTCAATCGGGTTGGTAATGCCGCCTTCCCACATCTTTTGCCAAATTGCATCGACCTTGTTCTTTGTTGCACCCGTAATCATCGTTATCAATTCCTTCCAATGAATGATACGTCGGATAAAGCCCGCGCTAATTCGCCCTCGATAAGGAGATTGTTCTTTTCCTCAATAGACTGACAGATCTTCTTAATGTTCTGAGATTGGCGGTGAAGTGCGCCCAGCCGTTTCTGCTCATTAAGTGATGGAATTGGGATGGGCATCTCTGCTAAATCCTTCTTCTTAACTAGCTGAATCGTCATCCCGGAGCTCATACGTTCCAATTCGCGCACTGAAAGAGGGGAGTTTAGAAACAAGGAGAGATAGCGCATATCGATGATTTGATTATTCTGCGGCCTCAGAATAAGGCTATAAGATGTTGTTAAGAGGCCAGAATGAGCCTCATCAATGTAAACACACCCGTAAGGCGTAGATGCCTTTACAATCACATCACCTTCATGGGTGAAGAAATCATCTTTAACATTCGCCACGGATTCAATGGCGAGCTCGCCTTTTATTACCTCGCCATTACGCATTGCGCCAGGAACTAAAACCTGTACTTGGGAGGGTGTGTCATTCTCGCGTATCTTTTTTACGCGACTGATAGGAGCGCCTGTGATGATTGAGCAAAGCTGCCCAAGCGGCTTATTCTCTATCGCCATGTCACTTCCTCCCAAAGCGAATAACTGATGAAATAGAATGTTCTAATCTCTAAGAACAGTCTAATGCAATCTAGTCATTTGTCAAACAGAATTTGTTCCAACTTTTTAGAACAATCTCATACGCTTTTAATCTTATGGTTTTCTGTTGTCGGAGCTGCCAGAGACGATTGCCTCTTTCTGCGGTGCTTCGGTTTCTTTCGATACCTATCAAGAAAGACCTCCCGCTGTTCCATTAGTTCTTCTATACCCTTCTTGATGTCTGCATGATCAGCTTCAAGATGCTCCAAAGCTACAGTTGCCTCAATGAGCAAGTTCCGTAATGTGCAGTTGATTTCAGAACCATGTCTGACCTTAAATGCGACCGTGTTCAATGCTTTCACTGCTTGATTCAGCAGATAGCCTTGTCGCCTCGCATCCATCCACAAGCTCGCTAGCGTGAGTGGACCAATAACGACATATCTTTCTGTTCCAATGTCTGTCTTTACTTCAATTGGCAATCGGATGATGAGACGAAGGAAATCACTCGCATTAACATCGAGTATACTTGCCTCTTCCGTTAGCTTCTTGAAATCCGCCTCGTCGAGTCGGCATGTGATCGTACGGGTCTTCTCTTCCATCGAATCCTCCTTGTTTTCGGAGGGGCGCGGGGCATCCCCCGCCGAGGACGAAGACGCGAACACTCGCCAGTGGCAACGCTCAACAGTTGCCGCGGCGATGCAACCTTCGTCCGAAGCGGACTTGCCGAACCTCTCGGCAAGCAAGTTCCATAATGGAATGGCGAGCGGAAAACGCTCGGTATTACATTATGGGCTACTTGCTATTTATCGTCTCTAAGCCCCTCCTGACCTGAAATTGAAACCTGTGTCAAACTGCGCAATCGCGAGTCTTAGAGGGCGCGAAAGCGCTTTGGCACCTTGTGCCACCGTTGCCACGTTTGCACCTGAAACTCTTTTGCATGTTGCGCTTCTTCCATGCCGACAAGGTGGCAACCGTGGCAACTTCCATCCCCTCATTTGCGCTCGATCGCAAAGGCGCGTTGCACGCCATAGCTTCCGACCCTGCGCTTGCCGTCGAGCGGTTTAAGGTTGCTTATCGAGCTTTGAAGAAGCGCTGAGACTTCCATCTGGTCGCGTCGCTTTTGCATCTCCCTAGGGATCCCGAGCGCCTCCTCCATTGCTTGCACTGTGCAGATGATGGAGCCTGCCTCAAGATCTCCGAGCCACTGCTCGATGATGCCTGTTCTTGGATCGTCAATGCCGGACAGGTCTTGCAGCTCTTGGGCCTGGGATGAAGCAGCAGAAGACAACGCAAGCAACGCAGCTTCTTGCTAACGTAGTCGACGTGAAGACGGTTCAAACCCGCTTGGGTCACATAACATTGAATTGGTATGCCCATGCAGTACCCGAGAACGACCAAAAAGCAGCCCAGCTTATTGGAGATCTGTTCTCATCTAATCCGCAGTCGGATGCAAATGAGGAATCTCATGCAAATGAGCCCATCTGCACCGCATCTGCACCGACCCCTCAAAACCCACCTGTTACAAAGCAAACAGGCCAGATGGATTTACCATCTGGCCTGCGGTTTCTTGGTCGCGGGGGCAGGATTTGAACCTACGGCCTCCGGGTTATGAGCCCGGCGAGCTACCAGACTGCTCCACCCCGCACTATGTGTGTTTCACCTCGTTCTTTAGCTCAAGAACGAAAAGCGACAGTAAAATATAATACCTATTTCGCCCAAGCAACGCAAGAACGAATGCATCCTCCACAAGACGAGCACAAGCGCATATGCTTGTGCACAGAGAGGGAAGTCGGTCGTGCAAAGAGGGAGTACAAGCAGGGGACAAGCGCAGAATGCCTCCAAGTTCTTCGAGTGGCTATCCCGAAAGCCTCTAGACCACTTCGGTGATATGTCCCAGGAAATCCTTTGTGCGATCAGATTTCGGACGGTCGAACACCTCTTCAGGCGTGCCTTCTTCCACGATCACACCGCCATCCATAAAGATGACACGATCGGCAACCTCGCGTGCGAATCCCATCTCATGAGTAACCACGATCATGGTCATGCCTTCGCGCGCAAGCTCTTTCATAACAGACAGAACGCCGCGTACCAGTTCAGGGTCGAGCGCGCTGGTTGCTTCGTCAAAGAGCATCACGTGAGGATCCATCGCGAGCGCACGCGCGATAGCCACGCGCTGCTGTTGGCCGCCTGAAAGTTGGCTAGGTTTGTAATCAACACGCTCAGCAAGACCGACCTTGGTCAGCTCTTCGATCGCTTTCTCTTCAGCATCACGCTCCGAGCGTTTGAGCACTTTACGCTGAGCCAGCATCACGTTCTTCTTCGCCGTAAGATGCGGGAACAAATTAAAGCTCTGGAACACCATGCCGAGCTTCGCGCGTACAGCATTGATGTCAACATTCTTTGCGGTGATCTCGGTATCCTCGAAGAATATCTTTCCCGAGGTGGGCACTTCCAGCAGGTTGACGCAGCGCAATAGCGTCGATTTACCAGATCCAGAAGGCCCCAAGATCACTACCACTTCGCCGCGATGAACATCCAGATCGACGCCACGCAGAACCTGCAGATCGTCAAAGCTCTTCGTAAGGTTTTCGATGCGTACTACTACTTCATCGGTAACGTGGTGGTTGTTGGCAATCTCTTCAACCATGTTATTCCACCCCTTCCTTACGAAGCGAAGTGCTTCCGCCAAATGAAGCGCCCCATGAGTTTCTGCCCGAGCTGAATCCAAAGGGGTTTTGAGCCTTATCAGTCTCCGTGCCGCCAGGTTTCAGGTTCGAGGCCCGCTGCGCTTTCTCGCCTACTGCGAGATTGCCTACGGTACCTTCCAACTCAGGAGAGAGCGGGGAAGGCGCATCTTTCTTACGGCGCTTCTTTTTCTTCTTGCCTGTGTTACCAGCATCGCGATCTGCCAGATGCGTCTCAAGTCGACCGACGATCTTAGCGAGCGGTAACGTGATGATGAGATAGAAGCATGCAGCAACGATATACGGGGTGATCGAGCCAGTAGCAGCAACGATGGTCTTGGCATACATGACCACTTCCATCACGCCAACAGCTGCAAGCAGTGAGGTGTCCTTATAAAGCAGGATGAATTCGCTGGTCATAGTAGGGATCACGCGACGAACGGTCTGCGGGATGATAACGAAGAGCATCGTTTGTGCGCCGTTCATGCCAAGTGAGCGAGACGCTTCGAACTGACCCTTCGGGATGGATTGGATACCTGCGCGGAAGATCTCGCAGAGATAGGCACTCGAATTCATGGCAAGCACGATGACACCGAGCGGGAAGGGTGGCATCTGAATGCCTGCGAGAGGCAAGCCAAAGAATGCGATGTAGATCTGCAAGAAGAGCGGAGTTCCGCGGACCACGTTGACATACGTGGTGGCAATACCGCGCAGAACGCGCAGCTTGGACATGCGCATGAGCGCAAGGATAAGGCCAAACGGTATCGCGCAAGGGAACGCTACGAGTACGATACCGAGAGCCATGATGAAGCCTTTGACCACCACAGGAAAGCTCGTCACCAGGATGGTAGGGTCAAGGAAGAGGTGCAAGAACTTATTGGAGTTCCATGCCTGCACCCATTCTTGTTCGCCAAGGAAGGTCGAAAGCTCTTCGGCAGGATCGATACCCACCACGTTGATCGCTGGGATTTGACCGATCTCTTCGTAGTTGCCATCAGCAAGTTCATAGGTGCCGGTCAGGTCCATCTCGCCGCCTGAAGCAGGGAACTTGACCTCGTACACTTCGAAGCGAAAGTAGCCACCAGCTGGGGCGGCTTCGTTAAATGTTGCAACGATCGAATCGCCTTCTTTGGCGAAGGAGGCATTGATATTCGTGCGCTGCATCAAGTCATCGCCCGAGAGCATGGTGATGCGAGCGTTCTTGGTCGTGAAAGAAGTGCCTTGCGGCAACGTGAGCGTAATAGCCTTGATGCTCTCGTCTGGAGCGGCTTGCCCTTCCCACGTGATGCGGGTCTCAGTCGCACCCTTCACTTCGCTTGATCCATCTGCATTTGGACGCGCGGTGCATTTTGCAGTGTCGAGCGCGTCAGCGCTTGCAGGGCAGACGCTCAAGCCAACAAGAGCCACCGAACAAGCGATGAAGATCGCCATCAACAGCGATATGAGTGATGACATGCGTTTTTGCATGGGAGTGTCCTTAAATGAAAAAACCCTCTCCAACGCTGCGTCGGAGAGGGTAAAGGTGCGAGATTAGAGCCACTTAGCGATCAGTTCGTCGATCTTACCGTTGTCCTTGAGCTTCTGGATAGCGGCGTTCAGCGCCTCAGTCAACTGCGGGTTGTCCTTAGAAACAACGATCGCGTATTCTTCTCCCGTTGCGCTCGTAGCAACGATCTCGGCGTTCTGGTATGCGTCTTTGATCATCTTCTCAACAACAGCCTTGTTGGTGCAAACAGCGTTTGCCTGACCAGATTGCATTGCAGCGAAGCAGTCGGTGGAGTTGCCATAAGGTTGGACCACTGCATTGGGGTAATTCTCCTGTGCGTAGGTCTCGCCTGTGGTGCCAGACTGAACAGCGATGATAACGCCTTCCTGGTTCAGTGCAGACTCAGCATTGTCTTTCGTGATGCCTTCGTCTTTCATGACCGCAACAGCCTGATCGTCGATATAGAAGGACTCGGTGAAGTCGATCTGCTCAGCGCGTTCAGGGGTAACGGTGAAGCCTGACATTCCGATATCGACCTGACCACCAGCAACGACAGCTGGGATGATGGCATCGAACTGCAGATTCTTGTTCTCGTATTCAAGGCCGAGCTCTTCAGCAAGAGCCTTGCCCAGATCGACCTCGAAACCGACAAGCTCGTCGCCTTCAAGATTCTCGAAGGGAGGATAGTCGGGAGAGAGGCCAACGACGAGTGTGCCGTCGTTGAGCAGGGTGTAGTCGCCAGAGGTAGCCTCGGAATCCTTCGAGTCGCTGTTCGAACAACCGAACAGGCCAAAGGATGCGACCAGAGCGATGAGCAAGGCAGCGACACCAAGCTTCTTCGCAAACAGAGCTTTTGTAGCGTTCATAGCGTTCCTTTCGTTTTTTGGACTCACTTAGTATATAGCTAACAAGACCTATTTTCGGGGTAACGCTGCATGGAGAGGCTTATTTTTTCGCGCTCTAGGGCAAATGACCTATGAATGCTGGCCTTCTTGGTAGGGATACGATTCGATCAGTTCGGAGATAGTGACGAATTTATATCCTTGGTCTTTCAGATACGTGATGGCTTCACGCAGGCCTGCAACGGTTTGCGAACGATCGCCACCGCCATCATGCATCAGCACGATCCCACCAGGCTGAACGCTTTTAATGCGCTCTGCGATCACTTCGGCTCCAGGTCGACGCCAGTCTTCAGTGTCGACATTCCAGCCGATCTCGCCGCTGATCAAGTCTTTAAGATCATTCGCGGTCGACTCGCCGAAGTTGCCGCCTGGTGCACGGAAATAGATGCTGGCATCTTTGCCTGAGATCTCCTTGATAATATCGAGGCCTTTCTGGACCTCATCACGGCGCTCAGAAGTGCTCATAAGATCGAGTGAAACGCCTTTACCAGATCCATCTGCATGATCCCAGGTGTGGGTAGCGATCTCGTGGCCTTCGTCTGCCATGCGCTTGATCTGTTCGGTGTGTAAGGGAACCTGCTGGCCGATGGTGTAGAAGGTCGCTTTTGCGTCATTTTCCTTCAGGATATCGAGGATTTGATCGGTCGTGGTATCCCAGGGGCCGTCATCAAACGTGAGTGCGACCACTTTCTCGCCGTTGGAGTCCGCGTTGTAATAAGCAAGGCGCTCGTCGATTTTTTCCTTTGTGACCTGCTCGAGCGAGATGCCAGATTCCGATCCTGTACGCGTTACCGTCTCTCCATCTTGACCAGGCAAGAAGACATGAATCGCGCCCCATTGTCCGACTTTTGCATAACCTGCAGGGATAACAGTTGGTTCGGAGTCTGTATAAGCCTCCATCACGTCTGTTCCATTGGAAACGACTACTTGATCGCCCTGATTGATACGGGTCGAAAGGTCGGAGATCTCTTTTTCGTTGATGATCGCCGAACAGCGTGTGCCATCGCCTTCACGCATGACCGAGTTGTCGACTGCGACGTAATTGCCGGGTGTTACGCTGACGATGTTGTTGTCGAGCAGGCCTTCGATCGAGCGTTCGTTTCCTTGTAATGTCATGGTCTCGCCATTGACAGTCGCTTCGATCGGCCCAGCATAGGCCACCTGATCAACGATGAAATAACCACCGAAACCAACAGCAAACAAGATCGCAACTGCAGCAACGATGCGCGGCCAGGTCTTCTTGCGACGACGCGAATGCTGCGCGTCAGCGAAGATCGGCTTGAATCCAGACGTAGTGCTATTTGCGCTCGAATGAGCTTTGTAGCGTCCGCTTGCAGCAGAATAGTCTTGATAGTTTTGATAAGGAGTGCCAGAAGGCGTGGAGATGCGTTCTTGCGAAGCTGTGCGGTCGGCTTGCGCTTGCATTGGTGTTTGATCTGCTTCTGGTGCATAACTTGCTTTGGGGGCTTCAGTCACATATGCACTCGAACCCGTCACTGCGGGGTTGCTGGGTTGTTGAGCGATAGATGCATCTGCTCCGATCGGGTCATTTTGTAGCGATGCGGCATGCGCGCCCGTTGCGGAAGGGTTGATCGGAGGAAGGCTCATATGCTGATCGATCGTGCCTTGGTCGATCGTCGTAAAAGAGCCAGTATGCCCTGCATGGACTCGTTCGCCTACGTGTGTGCCTGCAACAGGGAGATGCTCTCCTGTGAATGAAGGATGGGAATTCTCATGCATGGCCCGCTGCCTTGCATTGCGCTCTTGTGCGCGAGCAGCTGGCGATTTGGGGTGAGGGACGCCCGAGGCAGAGAGAGGAGGCAGAGAAGAAGAAAGATGCGGGTTGCGATTCGGATCGTATGGATTGCTGCTCGAGACAAGGCGCGCACCATTGGTCGATGACAGTTCATCGCTTTGCACCGTTTGGCGTTTGTCGGTACGGCGATGGACTACTCGACGTTGGGGACGATCGTCTTTGCGTGAATGATGTGAGATTCGATGATCGTGCGGCATGACCGGTCTTTCGTTGTTCTGCTTCCTTTACAAAAACAATACGCGATAATGCCGCACTATTTTACTCCCTAATTGTCAGGATTATAAGGAGAACCTATCTCCTATTCCATCAACGATGTTACTGCTTGGGCGTAGGCGACGGGATCTTCGATCGGCATGTTCTCAACGATAAGCGCCTGATCGTACAAGATCGTGGAATACAGCTCAATCTTGGCGGTATCGCCATCCTTTTGGGCCTGCTTCAGCACATCGAAGACTCGATGCTTCGGGTTGAGCTCTAAAACACGATCGGCTTTGATCCTTTCGCCATCGGGACCCATGGCCATCATGCGCTCCATTTCGAGTGAGATAGGCCCTTGTGTGGTAACAGCGGCTGGCGCATCAGAGAGTCGGGTCGATACTGCCACGCGTACGACCGCGTCTCCAAGCGCACTTTTCATTGCAGTGAACAGCGATTCATTCTCTTTCGTAATGGCCTCTGCTGCTTCTTTTTCGTCTTCGGTCTCAAGGTCGAGATCGCCGCCTGCGACGTTCTTCAGCGGACGCTCGTCAAAGCTATTCATAGCCATCATGCAGAATTCGTCCACGTCTTGTGTGCAGAGGAGCACATCGTAGCCTTTGTCGAGCACGGTCTTCACGATGGGCATCTTTGCAAGGCGATCGACCGATTCACCTACGGCATAGAAGATCGATGACTGGTCTTCGGCGGCTTTTTCAAGGTATTCTGCGAGCGTAATCATCTTCTTTTCAGATGCAGAGTAGAATAACAGCAGGTCAGAAAGCTTATCAGCATCCATGCCATAGCTGGAATAAATGCCGTACTTGATGCCGCGCCCGAAATCTTGGAAGAACCCTTCATAAGCTTCGCGGTCGTTTTCGAGCATCTTCAGAAGGTCGGATTTGATCTTTTTCTCAAGCTTTTGAGCGATCGCGCGAAGCTGCCCGTTGTGTTGCAATGTTTCGCGAGAGATGTTCAAGGTCAAATCTTGGCTATCAACTACGCCGCGCACAAAATTGAAGTAGTCGGGAAGCAGCTCTTCGCACTTGTCCATGATGAGTACGTTTGAGGTATAGAGCGCGAGACCCTTTTTGTAATCCTTGCTATAAAGATCGTAGGGAGCATGGCTCGGGATGAATAGCAGCGCATCGTAAGAGAGCGTGCCCTCAGCATGAATCGAGATCGTGCGAAGCGGATTGGCATAATCATGGAAGTCCGACTTGTAGAACTCGTCATATTCCTCTTCGCTCACTTCAGATTTGCGGCGCTTCCAGATAGGGATCATCGAGTTGATGGTCTCGATCTCGGTGACAGATTCGTATTGGGGTTGGTAGTCCTCGCCAGCATCTTCAGGCTTTGGCATCTCGACTCTCTTTGTGCACTCCATCTTGATGGGGTAGCGCACATAATTGCTGTAGCGTTTGATGAGCGATTTGAGTTCAGGTTCGCTCAAGAACAGATCGAAATCTTCCTCTGCAGTATTTTCCTTTAATTCGAGCACGATCTGTGTACCATGTGTTTGCTTCTTAGCTTTCCTGATCGAATAGCCCTCGATACCATCGCTGGTCCAGCTATAGGATTCATCGGCACCCCAAGCACGCGAGGTGACGGTGACCTTTTGCGCGACCATGAAAGCAGAATAGAAGCCAACACCGAATTGACCGATGATGTCGATATCTTTGCCTTGCTCCTCTTCGTTTTCGGTCTTGAACTCCTGGCTGCCCGAATGGGCGATGGTGCCCAAATTCTCTTCTAGCTCGGCCTTGGTCATGCCGATACCAGAATCTTCGATGGTGATGGTGCGCGCTTCCTTATCGAAAGAAACGGTGATGAACAGATCGTCTTTCGAGACGGTGATGGAAGGGTCGGTAAGGCTCTTGAAGTAGAGCTTGTCGACCGCATCGGATGCATTCGAGATGAGTTCGCGAAGGAAGATCTCGCGATTTGTATAGATGGAGTTGATCATCAAGTCGAGCAATTTTTTGCTCTCGGTCTTAAACTGCTTCATGCACAGTCCTTTCCTTGTTCGTGTATGGGTAGGGGGCAGTATTAGATAAAACTGCCGTAGTTCTCACTAAAGAAATTAGCACTCTAGCTAATAGAGTGCTAATAGAGTCGAATCTTCAGTGCTCAGATGCACAAAATATTCATAGAGAAGGCTCAGATCTAGAGCGTGCGAGCCTTTGCTGCGCATGTTTGGATCGCGCTCATCGTGGTGCCGCGGAATGCACCATTCTCGAGCTCTTCAACACCAGCGATGGTCGAGCCACCTGGCGAGCAAACCTCGTCTTTCAGCTGGCCAGGATGCTTGCCGGTCTCGAGCACCATCTTCGCGCTGCCGAGCACTGTCTGTGCTGCGATCTTCATCGCTTGCGTGCGTGGAAGACCTTCGGCCACCCCGCCATCGGCCAGCGCTTCGATGAACATATACACATACGCTGGAGCGCTTCCTCCGAGGGCGCTTGCTGCATCCATGAGCGATTCTTTAAGTTCAATGGCGAGTCCGAAGCTCTCTAATAGCTCGCGTATGATCTTTGTGTCTTCAGGGGATACCAGATCGCCCACGCAGAAGGTGGTGAGCCCTTCTCCAACGAGCGCAGGGGTGTTCGGCATCACTCGTACGAGTTTCACTGGACGAGTGATCTGCTCTTCTAGCCAGGCAAGCGTTTTTCCTGGAGCGATGCTCACGAAGATCTGCCGGTCGTGCAGGTGGTCTTTGATTTGGCCGATAACGCTTTCATATTGTTGGGGTTTTACGCACAGAAAGACGATATCGGAGCGGCCAGCAACCTGAGTGGGGTCGGTCGTGGTTTCGATGCCGAGCTTATCGTGCGTCTCTTTTGTGCGCTCAGGAGTGGTGTTCGAGCCGAGAATCTCTTCGGGGGCGACCAAGCCCTTAGTGATGATTCCTTGGATGATGGCTCTTGCCATGTTCCCGCAGCCGATGAAGCCGAGTCTCATATGTCCTCCTCGAAACGTATGCTCGATTTCTACTATAATAGCGCGAGCGCCCGAGAGGGATTACTCTTTAGCAACGCTTTGTTATCAAAAACGTGAACTTCTCAAGCGAAGCGAAGGGCACAAAGCGCCTCTCGTTAAACTGTTGGATGAGATTCAAAGAAAGGGGATAGCCATGGCTACCCAAGAGAAAAAAGAAAAGAATTGGTCACTCATCGTTCCTGGCGTTCTACTCATCTTCTTCGGTGCGCTCTGTGCATTCTATCCTGGTATTACGCTTCTAAGCGTCACGTTCGTTGCTGGTGCAGGCTTTATCTTTGCTGGCATTGTGAATATCGTCTCGTACATACGAGAGCACAAGACGATGGGGCTTTCAGGTTGGTATATCGCCTATGGCATTCTCGACATCATCATCGGCTTGATGTTGCTTATCCATCCCTTTGCGACAGCCTATGTTATCCCATGGCTCATCGGATCTTTTGTCATCGCCTATGCGATCGTGGAGATCTTCAGCATCGTTGCGAACCGCAAATCGCTCGGATCTGTATGGGGCCTTGGTCTTACCTCTGCTATCTTGAGCCTGATCGTTGGCATCTGTTTCTTCGTCTTTCCTGAAACGCTTGCGATCTTCATCGCATTGTTCGCAGTCATCCGTGGCGTAACGCTCATCGTAGGTGGATGGAGCAATTATCAACCACTCTAGGTTCTCCTTGGCTGCCACGTTGCACGCTACCATTTAAATAAGGCACAACCGCGCATCTTCGTTTTGCCATGACCAAGTTGTGGTAAAAAAGAACGCGAAAGTAATTCAGTTCGTTAACCGTAGTAGCAAAACTCACAGCTCCACAACACCACTTTGCATTCGGTAACGGCGCATTTCAATAAAGGTGTTGTGCCCCTATGCTCTCAAAATTCAGCGTAAAGCGCCCGTACATCATTGTCGTTGCGGTCATCGTTGCGCTCATATTAGGCGGTGTCTCTTTGAGCAAGATGAAGACCGACTTGCTGCCTGATATGGATATTCCGTACCTGATGGTCATCACGACCGATCCAGGAGCAAGTGCTGAAAAGGTCGAGACTGAAGTCACTGAGGTGCTCGAAGACGCGCTCTCGACGGTCAATGGCGTGACCGAGATTCAATCTCAGAGTGCGAACAATGTCTCCATGGTCTTCCTGGAGTTCGAGGACGGCACCGACATGGATTCTGCCATGGTGAAGGTCTCTTCAGCGGTCAATGAGGTTGAGTCCTTGCTGCCTGAAACGGTCGGGTCCCCTAATTACATGGAAATGAGCATGGACATGATGGCCACGCTCTATATTGCGGCTGCTTATGAAGGGAAAGACATCTATGAGCTCTCTGAATTCGCCGAGAATACGCTTGCACCAGAGTTCGAGCGTATCAATGGCGTTGCTGATGTCTCTGTTGTGGGCTCAGTAGACCAAGCAGTCGAAGTTCGTCTGAATGACTCTAAGATCGAAGATATCAACAACAAGCTTCTCGGCAGCGTAAATTCAGAGCTTTCTGACGCGAAGAAGTCGATCGACGAGGGAAGATCGCAACTCGCTGAAGCGGAAAAGACACTGAAAGATCAGCAAGCGAAGCTCTCCGAACAAGAGAAGACTACGACCGACGAGCTCGGTCAGGCCATCTCGGGGCTCACAGCAGGCGTTTCAGCTGGCACCGCCCAGGTTGCCGCGCTCAATGCGCAGATCCAATCGCTTCAGGCACAATTGGTGCAGGCTCCTGATGCGATGAAGCCAGCATTGAATCAACAGATCGCAGCGCTGCAAGAACAGCTTACAAAGGCTACCGAGGAGTTGTCGGGTTATCAGAATCAACTTGCCGTGGCCGAGGCGGGCGGTCTTGCTGCAGCAAGTCAATTCGGAAGCGGATCTGCTCAACTTTCGAGCGCATTGAGCGCACTTGAGCAGAACAAGGCTCAGCTTGATGATGCACAGGCGCAATATGAAGATGCGCGCAAGAAGGCCATCGAATCAGCAACTATCGATGCGCTTGTCGATAAGAATACGCTTGCAAACCTGATCAAGGCACAAGACTTCTCTATGCCCGCTGGGTATCTTGGCAATTCTGATGACGATGAACAATGGCTCTTGCAGGTGGGAACGAACATCACGAGCGTGGATGAGCTCAAAGAGCTTTTGCTCATCGACCTGGATGGCGTTGGCGAGATTCGCTTGAGCGATGTCGCAGATGTTACGGTAGTCGATGATGTAGGCGATGCCTACATGAAGCTCAACGGAACAGATGGGGTCTGTCTTACTGTTTATAAGAGTTCGACGGCAAGTACGAGCGATATCTCGAATGCTTGTATTGCAAAGGTCGCTGAGCTTCGTGAAGATCATCCGGGTTTGTCGCTTGACGTTGTAAGCGATCAGGGCTCCTATATTTCGCTCTATATCAATTCGATCTTGCAATCGCTGTTGCTCGGTGCGCTTCTTGCGATAGTCGTGCTTGCTTTGTTCTTGCGCGATTGGAAGCCGACGCTCATCGTTGCGTTCTCCATTCCCTTCTCAGTGCTCGTTGCGCTCTTACTCATGTACTTCTCAGGCATTTCGCTCAACATCATGTCATTGGGCGGTATCGCGCTTGCTATCGGCATGCTCGTAGACAATTCGATCATCGTGCTCGAAAACATCTATCGTTTGCGCGGCCGAGGTATCTCTGCTCAGCGCGCTGCAGTACAAGGTGCTAAGCAGATCACGGGTGCTGTCATTGCTTCTACGCTTACCACGATTTGCGTCTTCTTGCCGATCGTGTTCACCACCGGCATCGTGAATCAGATGATGCTGCCCTTTGCGCTCACGATCGCCTATGTATTGTGTGCATCGCTGGTTGTGGCGCTCACACTCGTACCGAGTCTTTCGCGCTTTGTCTTCAAGAACTATGTTCCGCGACGCAATAAATGGTTTGAGCGCTTGCAAGATGCATATGCGCGTTCCCTCGGCTTCTTTTTGAAGCATAAGCTGATTCCGCTGGGTGTTTCAGTGGTATTACTCGTTGTCGCGGTTGCAGGCGTGCTGAACATGGGTGTCACCATGGTACCTACGATGACCGGTAAGAATATGTCGGTCATGGTGACCATGCCTGAAGATGTCGAAAAAGAAGACGCATTTGCTATGGCGGATGAGGTCATGAACGCTGCAGTAAGCATCGAAGGTGTGGGCAACGTTGCTGCTATCGATGGCACATCGAGCATGTCCATGGTTTCGAGCGCCGCCTCTTCAGCTGCTGGAGAGAATTACGATATGTTCGCGTTCTACCTGCAAATGGACGATTCGGTCACGACCGAACAACAAGTTCTCGACATCGGTGATGAACTTGCGGAAAAGACCGCAGGGCTCGATTGCGAGGTGGTGACGGATGCCTCATCTTCAGAGGCTATGAGCTCGATGATGGGAAGCGGCCTTTCTATTACGATCACCGGCCCCGATCAAGCAAAGCTACTCGGCATCAGCGAGGATATCATGAAGATCGTCGATGAGGTCGAGGGGTATACCGAGATCGAAAACGGCATGGAAGAGGCAGATAAGGAAGTCCACCTCATTATCGATGAAGACGCGCTCACCAAGAAGGGCTTTACCGTAGCACAGCTCTATCAACAGCTCTCGAGCATGCTCAATACTTCGACGACTTCGAGCAAGCTTACGATCGACGGACAGCAGATGCAAGTCGAGATCATCGATGAAACCAAGGTGCCTACGCGCGAGGATATTCTCGATACCACCATCACTATGGCCAATCAGCAAGGCGAGAGCGTCGAGGTAAGGGTCGGCGATGTTGCAACGATCGAAGAAGGGCTTGCTTCGAATTCGATCATCCATTTGAACTCGGACAAAACCATGACGGTAACAGCCGAGATCGAAGAGGGCTTCAACAACGCTCTTCTTTCGCGTGAACTTACGCAAAAACTTGATGCTTACGAAGTTCCCGATGATTACCAAGTCTATTATGGTGGTGAGCTCGAGAACATCAACACAATGCTCGAGCAGATGATGTTGCTGCTCATCCTTGGTTTTGTGCTCATCTATCTGATCATGGTCGCTCAGTTCCAGAGTTTGTTGTCTCCGTTTATCATCATTCTTACCGTACCGCTCGCGTTCACGGGTGGATTCTTTGCGCTTTGGTTCAGTGGAGAGGGACTCACCATGCTCTCTTTGATGGGTTTTGCGGTGTTGATGGGCACGGTCGTAAACAATGGCATCGTATTTGTCGATTATGTCAATCAGCTCAGGCGTGGCGGACTAGAAAAATGGCATGCGCTTGTCGCTGCAGGTAAGACCCGTATGCGACCGATCCTCATGACGGCGCTCACCACTATCCTTGCGATGCTTCCTATGGTATTCAGTATTGCGATTGGCGCGAGCATGCAGCGCGGCATGGCGCTTGTCGTAGTTGGCGGATTGCTTTATGCGACCTTCATGACACTCTATGTTGTACCGATCATGTACGATCTGCTTTATCGCCGCGTGCCGACCGAGGTTGATCTCGGGGACGAGACGCTCGATGATGATCCAGGAGATGCTCAGGCATTTCTCGAATCATTGCAAGCTAAACATGCAGCTCAAGCGATCGACCATGGGCCGACGGCGAAACCTCCTCGGCTGCCTTCTTCGTAGAGAGCATTCCAACAGCAGTTCAAGGCGCTCTTCTTCACGTTAAAATTTCGGCTGCGTAACATTTGGGCGCCTTTGACACTGATCCTTCTTTGACTGATCTAGCATTGATGATGCGAAGCTCGCGTGTGAGGCACGTACCGCATGCGAGGGCTGGCCGAGCGAGCGTTTCGCTTGGCCATGCATCGCGCAAAGTACTATCCGGGAAGGTGATCCAAATGGAAAACTCGCAATATACGCTCTACGTGAAGACCGGCTGTCCGTTTTGCGCGAAGGTCTTGAACTTCATGGACGAGCACCATATCGTGTTGCCGATCGAGAACATCAGCCTGATGCTTCATGATGTTGCTTATGACGAGCTTATCAATCTAGGTGGAAAATTCCAGGTGCCTTGTCTCTCTATCGATGGTAAAGCTCTCTACGAGTCGGACGATATCATCGCTTATTTGAACAAGACCTTTGTCGAAGGACGATAGCCCGATGTTTCTTAATCGCAAGAAGCTCTCTTTATGAAGAATGCCGCATAGTGCGGCATTCTTTTTTTCTTTGGATGTTCGAGCCGATCATCAACTCTCTTTGTGGTGACGCGAGGCCTCTTCATAGGCCTGATAGGTGAGAATCTCCCATTGCTTACGGGTTGATTTCGCTACGGTATCCAATATGATGCCCGCCGTGAAGGATAGCGCGCCGCAGATCACGAGAGCGATCGCAAGAATAGCAGTAGGAAAACGCGGAACAAGGCCTGTCTGGAAGTACTCGGCAATAACAGGAATGCCAGCGATCAGGCCCAAGATGACCAAGATGAGCGCGAGCCAGCCAAAAAATGCCATAGGTTTGTGGTCTTTGAACAACGATGCAATAGCGCGTAGTACCTTTGCGCCGTCTCCAAAGGTCGAGAGCTTCGAGTAGCTTCCTTCGGGACGATCTCGATAGTCGATCGGTACGTCTTTGATGCGGAAGCGCTTGTCGACCGCGTGGATGGAAAGTTCAGTCTCGATCTGGAAACCCTCGGAGAGCACGGGCATCGTTTTGACAAAAACACGGTTGAATGCCCGATACCCCGTCATGACATCATCGAAGGCGTAGCCGTAGATCACTTTGATGAGCCAACGTACTAAGTTATTGCCAAAGCCATGAAACGCACGGTCGTTCTCTTCGCCATACGTACCGTTCGAAAGACGATCGCCTACGGTCATGTCAGCGACATCGTCCATGAGAGGTCGAAGCAATTCAGGAGCTGCTTCGGCAGGATAGGTGTCGTCGCCGTCGACCATGAGGTAGTAATCAGCATCGATCTCGCGGAACATCTGCCGGACCACATTGCCTTTACCTTGCCGAGGCTCGAGACGAACGATAGCGCCGTGTTCTTCGGCGATGGCGGATGTTTCATCTTTGGAATTATTGTCGTAAACGTAGATGTCGGCATCGGGCAATACGCGCTTGAAATCGTCGATCACCTTTCCGATCGTGACTGCTTCGTTATAGCAGGGTATGAGCACCGCGATCTTGTCTGCCATCGGGCCTCTTTTCGCTTAGATGGTTTTGCAAATGGATTTCATTATACAAAAGAAGGATTCGCTGCGGGTCTTTAGGGTCTCCGCTCAATGGTCTTTCTGTAAAGAAAGAGAACGTATACGTGACTTCAAGGTAACAGAAGCGTTACAATTGGTCAGCCCTATCGTCGAAGTGGGATTGGCAGTATGGAAAAGCATTCAAAACGTGCCGGTAAGATGAATGCAAGAACACGCCGCCATAAAGGCGGTTTTGTCGCTTTCTGTCTTATTACGGCTTTAGTACTTGTAGTGGGCACTGGTCTTATGAGCCAGCGCGTTGATACCGCACGGTCTCTTTCGGAAAACAACCAGGTGACAAGCTCATCTCAGGTTCTGCCAGAGGCTAATTCTCATATGCAGAAAGCCTCTGAGACGTTCGAGATCGCGACTGATCCTGAGTACGGTGAATTTGAAAAAGGAAAAGTGCTCGTGGCGGTCGATGAAGCGACTGATCGTGCTCGATTGAACGCTCTGCTTGAAACGATCGAGTTTGTTTATACCAAAGATATTTCTGATCAAGATATTTCAGCCGGATTTGTGCAGATCGAAGTGAGCGACAGCGTTTCTATGGAGCAAGTGCTCGCTGCTCTTAGTGATGCTGGTCTTAAAGCTCAGCCTAACTATGTCTACCATACGGTTGCGGATGAAGCAGAGATCGATAACTCCGCTTCTGTTGATGATACTCGTGCAGATATTGTGAACGAAGATGCTCAAATGATCCCCGAGGGCGATACGGCGAGCGAAACTCAAAGCCAAGAGGTATCGCAGCCTGCAAATGACCTCGATACTTTGACAGCTTTCGTTGACCGTGTCGTAAATGCGGTAGACGAGCCAGAAGCGCTCTCGATTGCCGCTGCTCAGATCAGCGATCCAGGAGCAAGCCAGCAATGGGCGCTCGAGTCTCTTGATCTGTATCGCGCATGGGCAATCGCGAAGTGCAAGGAAGATAATGCAACGAGTCCTAAAGTTTCTGTTGCGGTCATCGATACTGGTTGCGCAGTAACTCATGAGGATCTAATCAATAATGTTCGCGCCACCTATAATTCCTCAACACTCCAGCCAGGAGTCGATCAGGTTGCTGACTTGAACGGACATGGAACGCACGTTGCAGGAATCGTAGCTGCTGATGCGAACAATGGCATTGGTGTTGCGGGCACTTCTTATGATGCAGGTCTTGTGATCATCAAAGCAACTACTGATGATGCGGGACGAAACTTCACTACAGCGACATTGGCGCAGGCCTATACCTGGTTGCTGACAAGTTCAGGAGCAAAGACGAATGCACAAGCCTATAACGTTCGCGTGGTGAACATGAGCGTTGGCGGTGAAGGCTCGATTGTTCGTGATGATGTTCTATATAAGAGGATCACGGACGCGAAGAATGCGGGCATCCTTACGGTGTGTGCAGCAGGCAATGCACAAGGAACCTCAGTGCCTCCCTATAATTGCATCCCTGGCGATTATGAAGACTGCTTTACGGTCATCAATCTGCAAGGAGATACCTCAGCAGATCCAAATGATTCTTCAGGCTACCTGTTTGTTTCGCGCTCGAGCGGCTCGAACTATAACGTAGCAAGTGGAGAGCTGAGTCAGGCGAAGAATATTTCTGCTCCTGGAACGAGCGTGTACAGCACGGTCATGTCGGGAGCATACGGCTATATGAGCGGCACATCCATGGCATCCCCTGCGGTCGCCGGCGTTGCAGCACTGCTCTTTGCCTATGATGCGAGTCTGAGCGCGGATGATGCTCGAGCGCTACTCGAGCAGACAGCAACCGATATCGGTGATAAAGGCTGGGATGCTGAAACAGGATATGGCGAAGTCGATGCATATTGTGCTCTTCAGATGCTGAGCGCGCAGATCTCGAATGGAAGCATGGAAAGCGCGCAGACTGCTTCGCTCGAAATAAGCTGTGGCGATGGTTCGACCCTTCCGACGTCGGACTGGTCATGGACTTCGAGCAACCCAGAGGTGCTCGAAGTTGACGAAGAGGGCGGTACGGTCACTGCTAAGGGCAATGGAACAGCAACGCTCACTGGAACACATAAGACTGTTTCGAGCAGAACCGTCACGAAAGAGGTGCGCGTTGGTGGCCCGATAGACTTCAACGATGTGCAGGTGGAGATCCCTTCGAGTCAGACTTACACGGGCGATCCTATTGAGCCAAAGGTGACTGTTAAGCTTGATGGCGTAACGCTTACTGAGGGGAGCGATTACACGCTCGAATATTCAAACAACATCAACGTGAGTGCTGAAGGTGCTCGCATCACGATCAAGCCAGGATCAAGCGGCGGAACCAATTCGAAGACCGTTCTTTTCCAGATCGAACCTGCTGATATCAGCAAAGCTACGATCGGTACGATCCCGAATCAAACCTATACCGGCCAAGAGGTCAAACCGACTCCCGTGGTCACTTATAACAGTAGATCGGTCTCTTCGGATAATTATGAGGTGACATACCGAAACAATACTAATCCCTGTGTCGATTATGCTGAAGTGATCATCACGGGCAAAGGTAATTTCACGGGAACAAAATCTCAAACGTTTAGCATCCTTGCGAACTTCAACGATGTCACTATCGAGCCGATCGCAGATAAAGAATATACCGGCAGCGCGATTACGCTTACCGACAACGAGCTTAAGGTTTCATATAAAGGGATGAACCTTGCGTCTGGTCCGGCTGGTGATTACACGCTTACCTACAGCAACAACACTGCAGTAGGAACAGCAACCGTGAAGTTAACTGTTAATTCAGGCGGAATGTTCGCAAGCGGATCGAAGACGGTAACGTTTAAGATCGTTGCTCGAAACCTCGCAAATGGAGTCGATGTCGCAGCTATTCCGAACCAAACATATTCTGGTTCTGCGATTAAGCCTGCAGTGAATGTCACGTATCAAGGTAAGAAGCTTGCGTTGGGAACCGACTACAATGTCACCTATTCCAACAACACCGATGTGGGCACTGCTAAGGTAACGATCACGGGTGTGGGGCCGAACTATACAGGATCGATCTCGAAGACGTTTGAGATCAAGGGCATTCTTATCACGCCTGCAACAGTGAGCGGTGTTGAGGATAAAACTTATAACGGCTCTGTGCAGACGCAGGAGAATATTCGGGTCGTGCTCAATGGCAAGGTCCTGGTACGAGATACAGACTATCGCGTCTCCTATCGAGACTTTAAGACGCAGGAGAGCGTTGCTCCCCGAGAAGCAGGTGAATACGAGGTCGTTATCACGGGCATCGGCAAATACAGCGGAACCATCTCGCGCGTATTTCCAATCTATGCCACTTCGAGTGGAGGCTCAAATTCAGGGTCATCCTCGAACAATTCAGGCAATTCAGGCAGCTCAGGAAATAATTCAGGTACCAATGACGGTGCTTCGAGTGCCGGATTGAATGCTTCAGCGTCGAAGCCTGCTCCAAGTGCAGCGACGGTAACGGGTAGCTGGAAGAAGTCTTCAGGAAAATGGTGGTTCGCATACGATTCAACCACGAAGAAAGCACAGAGCAATAAAGCTTATCCCACGAGCCAGTGGGTCAAGATCAAGGGTAAGCTCTACCATTTCGACAGCAAAGGATGGATGAGCTCTGGATGGTATAAGGAAAATGGCTATTGGTACTACCTTGGCAGCGATGGCGCGATGAAGACGGGTTGGCAGAAGGTAAAAGGAAAATGGTATTACCTTGCAGCTAATGGCATCATGCAAACAGGCAAGGTCACCATTAGTGGGCAGACCTACTATCTCGATACTTCATCGGGCGCTATGAAGACTGGTTGGAACAAAGAGTCCAACGGCTGGTACTACTACAAATCATCGGGCGCCTTAGCTAAGGGCTGGCAGAAGGTGAAGAATAAGTGGTATTACCTCAATCCGACTCATGGTCTGATGGCAACCAATTGGCAGACCATCGGAGGAGTACGCTACTTCTTGAATCCTTCATCAGGAGCAATGCTCACTGGATGGGCGCGACTCAATGATGTGTGGTACTACTTCAAGAGCTCAGGCGCGCTCGCAACGGGTTGGCAGAAGGTCTCTGGCAAATGGTATTATCTCGATCCTTCATCAGGCGCGATGAAGACGGGTTTCTACGATGTCCAGGGGTCTCGCTACTATTCGAACAGCTCGGGAGCAATGCTCACGGGTTGGCAGAAGATCAACAATAAGTGGTATTACTTCAACAAATCAGGCGCGATGCAGAAGAACACCTGGATCGGCAGCTATCACCTGAACGCAGATGGCGTTTGGGATACCTCAAGATAAGGACTACGGAATATGAAGGACCTGATCATGAAACAGTTCCATAATACGATCGTTTCATCGACGACCCAGCAAAAACAAGGCGCTACGATCAAGCTTCTGATCGCCCTTTTGCTGTCTTTTACGCTTGCGATCACACCAGGGTTGGCGTTTGCTACTGAAGGCGGAAGCGCGAAAGAAGGTTATCAGGATCACGGCATCGTCGAGCAAGATACAACGAGCGAACGAGCTTCAAACGAGGCTTCGAGCAATGGTCAATCGACCGATGCGGGTGCAAGCGATAGCGATGAAGCAAGCGAAGAGGCTCCTTCTGCCTCATCCTCCGATCAGGCTGATGTATCAGATGAGCAAAGCGGCTTGATCACACAAGGTATCACAGAAGAGCAAGAGGAAGATGCGGAAGTCGGGGAGATTGTTGCGCAAGCTGGGGAGTTCGCACTCAAGATCTCGACGCCAGGCGATCTCGATAAGATCGGTAGCAAGCGATTTGATTTTACGGTTCAAAACGCAACTTCGAACAATATCACCTATCGCGTCAACAGTCTTGAGGTCTGGATCGATACGCCTTATAGCCATAGTTACGAGACTCAATACACCAATGTTGCGGATTCTGCGAGCCCCTATTTCACGTTCGATTTCAGGGCGTCTGGCAAATATCGCCTGACGGTGACCGCGATCGAAGGTAACAACCAAAAGCAAGCGCAGGCGATGGTCGAATTTACCATCAATGACCCTTCTAATCCTAAGCTTGAAACGCTTGCAGAGGACATCAAGAACAAGTATAAAGGCACGACAGGTACCACCGATCTTGCCAGCGATTATGACAAGACCCTCTATGTGCACGACTACCTGATCGGGCTCAATGCTCACGAGGATTCTTCGGGCAAATACTGCGGCGCATCGGGTGTGCTGCTCTATAGCCAGGGAAGCAGTGAGAGCTACCATCAAGCCATGGCACTCATTCTTGGCGTCATGGGCGTGAAGAGCCAACGCTTGAGTGCTGATGGCAAGGTATGGACGCTTGTTAATGTGGGCGGTTCGTGGATGCATGTTGATGCAGCAGAAGACGATAAGCGCTCAGGAGACCTTCAGCACCTTTTCTTCGGTTTGACCGATACGCAGATGAAGCGTATCCGCTCGGGCTATACGCCGCAAAGCGGGTTCACTGCAACGAATGCTAACTTGAATTACTACATGCGTACTGGCAATGTGACGAAGTGGTCGAACGAGATCAAAAATAAGATCGCTGCACAGCTGGATGCAGGCAAGACTTCCTTTACGATCACTTCTCCAGTTTACAGCGACACCGCTGTTTATGATGTGCTTTGCGATTTTGTTGCGGGCTCTCTATCGAATACCACGATCAGCGGAAAGCAAGTGCTCGTGCAGTTCGTTAACAAAGGTCCTGGAAGCTATAAATCAAGCTATTATCAGGTCACCACGAAGAGTTTGAACTCACCTTATATGGTGGTTTCCGACTTGAAGACAAGCTATGCAGCTACGGGCTCTGCGATCACGCCTACGCCAACGCTCACACTCAATGGTACACGTCTTCGTTTGAACACGGATTATTCGATCACGTATAAAAACAATGTGAATCCTGGAACTGCCACGATGGTCATCACGGGCAAGAATGGCTATACAGGATCGATCACCAAGACATTCACGATCACTGCTACGGCAACGAATCCGATCGTTGCAACGGGTACCTGGAAGAAGTCATCAGGCAAGTGGTGGTTTCAATACGATAGCGCTACACGGGCAACGCAGGGTGGAAAGACCTATCCAGTAAGCGAGTGGGTCAAGATCTCTGGCAAGCTCTATCATTTCGATAGCGCTGGCTGGATGAATACGAACTGGCTGAAGCTTGATGGTAGTTGGTACTATCTTGGCTCTGATGGCGCGATGAAGACCGGCTGGCAGAAGGTCAAGGGTACGTGGTACTACATGGCGAGCAGTGGCATCATGCAGACGGGCAAACAGACCATCAGCGGTCAAACGTACTATCTCGATCCAACATCGGGCGCGATGAAAACGGGCTGGAATCGAGAGTCGAGTAGCTGGTACTACTACAAATCTTCAGGTGCGATGGCTAAAGGCTGGCAGAAGGTGAAGAATAAGTGGTATTACCTTGATACGTCGACTGGCAAGATGAAAACCAGCTGGCTTGAAGTGAGCGGTCAGAAGTACTTCCTCAACACGTCAGGCGCGATGCTCACTGGCTGGGTCAAGATCTTGGATAAGTGGTATTACTTCAACACGTCAGGCGCTATGGCTAAAGGCTGGAAGAAAGTGAGCGGTTCGTGGTATTACCTTAATACCTCGGACGGTGCCATGAAGACGGGCTTCTACGATGTGGGCTCTACGCGTTACTATTCGAACTCGTCGGGCAAGATGCTCACCGGCTGGCAGAAGATCAATAATCAGTGGTATTACTTCAGCGGTTCTGGCGCGATGCAGAAGAGCAAGTGGATCGGCAACTATTATGTTGATTCGAATGGCGTTATGGCAACGAACCAATGGATCGGTAACTATCACGTGAATTCAAGCGGAAAGTGGGATCAAACCCGATAGGGTCGTATGAAATAGGACTGGCATCATGGATCGCATGTACTACAGAGATTCTGATAAGAGAGACGTTCGGAAAAAGATCAACCTATGGCAGGCTGTTCTCGCAATAAGCCTTGTGCTTTTGCTTGCGTTTACTCCGGGACTTGCTTTTGCCACAGCAGGTGTACCGCAAGCAGAAAGCGATCAAGAAGTAGCTAGCAGTGTATCTTCGGATGTTGCGAATCCCATCGAGGATGAAAATGCTTCGTTGCTCGTAGACGATGGAGAAGATTCCTTGTCCAGGCAAGCCTCAGAGCAAGATCAAGAAGAGCTTGATGCCATTGCCGAGACGAGTATAGAGACAAGCTCTGAAGAAGAGGAAGGTGAAGGTGGCGATAGCCCACCGATAGACAACGACAAGGTCATTCTCGATAACGCCTTCAATGAGTTTTTGAAAGCCAAGCCAGGTGTTGAGACAAAAGACGAGTTCAATAAGGCGCTCGACGTGCATGACTATTTGCTCGAGAAGGCTGTTTACGACCCAACGAGCACAAAGGATACGGCAATCGCGATCCTCGATAACGCAGGACCAGCGGTGAAGGTTTCAAGTAAGAGCTTCCAGGCGGCTTTCAGAGAGCTTATGGTGCGTCTTGGTGTTGCCGATGTGGTGGACGTTTCAGCAGGTGATCAGGCATGGACGCTCATCAAGCTCGGTGGGCAGTGGACGCATATCGATGCTGCAAATGACGATCTTTACGCGAGTCAAGGTCAGGGGAAGTATCTTTTCTTTGGTCTAACAGACAACCAGATCAAGCTTGTGCATACGCAATATGTCGTCGGGAATTATATAGCGACGAGCAGTGCAAACAATTATTATGCAAAAACGCATGAAGCAGGAGGGTTCCTTCAGGCTGAAGATCTTGCGACGCAGATAAAGGAGAACCCTCCGCAAAACGGTGGCACCGCGTATTACCCAATCGCTACAGAGTCTGATGCTAATTTGCAAAAGCTCATCGCACAGCAGGTCGTTGCTTGTCTCAATGGCATGACGATCGTCAATGACACGAAGTTTTCTATCGAGATCTCAGGGGAGAACTACAAGGTATCGGCTTTGAAGGTCATCACGGAGGCTTCGTTTGCGACGATCGCCGATCAGATGTATACGGGTGATTCCGTTCGTGCGATCTTGCGCCCAACGGATCCGAATCTTAAAGAAGGAACAGGATATACCGTTTCCTATCGAAGCCAAAGCAATGGTGCGACATACGGATCGAGTGGTCCTTACAACGCTGGTACCTATGACATTATCATTACGGGTACAGGTGGCTATACTGGTTCGATAACGAGAACCTTCAAGATCACACCAGCACATGTGAACAGCACGTTCACTAAGTCATTCACGAGCACGGTGAAATATACAGGAAGTCCTCTTACGCCAACCATCACACTTGCTTATGGCAACTATACCCTTACGGCGAACGACTTTACCGCAACGTATTCCAATAATGTCGAGCCAGGTTATGCAACGCTCAAAGTAACGGGTAAAGGGAATTTCACCGGTTCTAAAGAGATAACTTTCAAGATCGAGAAAGATGCCTCGAGCGGCTCTTCGGGCTCTTCGTCAGGCAACGACTCTTCTTCGAATACCACGAATGGAACGACCGATTCAGTGAACAATGGCGCAACGAATGTCACCACGCAATCAACACCTTCTGCTCCTACGGTTACAGGCACATGGAAGAAATCATCAGGCAAATGGTGGTTCCAGTACGATGCTGCAACGAAGAAGGCACAGAACAACAAATCTTATCCCACGAGCCAGTGGGTCAAGATCAAGGGCAAGCTCTACCATTTCGACAGCAAAGGATGGATGAGCTCTGGATGGTATAAGGAAAACAACAATTGGTACTATCTTGGTTCTGATGGCGCGATGAAGACTGGTTGGCAGAAGGTCAAGGGTACGTGGTACTACATGGCGAGCAGCGGCATCATGCAAACAGGCAAGAAGATCATCAGCGGTAAGACCTATTATCTCAATCCAACTTCAGGCGCAATGAAGACTGGTTGGAATAAAGAGGGATCCATTTGGTATTACTACGCTTCGTCTGGCGCGATGAAGACCGGTTGGCTGAAGCTAAAGGGTATCTGGTACTACTTAGCAGGTAATGGAGCTATGCAGACTGGTAAATATGCTGTGAGTGGCAAGACTTATTATTTCAATACTTCGTCTGGTGCGATGAAGACCGGTTGGAACAAAGAAGGAACGACCTGGTACCACTATGGTTCTTCGGGCGCAATGTCGAAAGGCTGGGTGAAGCAGGGTCGTAATTGGTATTACCTCGATACCTCGACTGGTGCGATGAAGACCGGTTGGCAGACTGTTGGTTCGCAGACCTATTTCTTGAATCCGCCTAATGGCGAGATGCTCACTGGTTGGGTCAAGATCAATGGAGATGGGTACTACTTCAGCTCTTCAGGCGCCATGACAAAGAACAAGTGGGTTGGAAACTATTACCTTGGCTCTGATGGTAAGTTGGCGATCAATACTTGGATCGGCAACTACCATGTTGATGCGAATGGCAAATGGGACGCAACAAGATAACGGATTCACCTAAACGAACAACAAGAGAGGGACATCGAGGCGAAGATGCAGCTCATCAATGAACATATCAAGCGCGTTCTCTTATGTATAGGCGTAGCAGGAATGATCGTGTTTACACTTGTCGTTATGGCCCCCTTTGCCTTTGCGGAAACGCTTGAGTCAAAAGGAGATGACACACAGGCAACCCAAGCAGGCGATGAAGAGCTTGTTGCTCAAGCTGATATCTCGATCCAAGGCGCAGTTGTCGAGGGGATCGTTGACAAGGAATACGATGGGACTCCGCAAGGTCAGTCGATCAAAGTGAGTGTTAATGGCGTTGTGTTGGATGGCACGAAATATCAATACACCATCGAAAACAATATCGGACCAGGTGTTGCAACGGTGGTCATCACCGGAAAGAATGGCTATACCGGCACGATAAGGAAGACCTTCAACATCAGGGTCAACCTCGGCAAGGCAACGGTGGTTTTGCAGGGAGGACCTTACTATTACTATGGCTCCGCTGTTACCCCGAGCGTGGTCGTGAAGATGGGTTCGCTTGTTGTTGATCCGAGTTATTACAATGTGACCTATCAGTATAACGATCGACCAGGAACGGCAACGCTCAAGGTCGAGGCGAAGGCAAATTCGAGCTATTGCGAAGCCTTTACCGTGCGCACATTCACGATCAGTACGCCAAGTTCTTCAGGCTCGAACAACAATTCCTCAGGTTCTTCTTCTGGCAGCAGTTCATCACCTTTGAACCCTGCTGGTAACTCGAGCACCATCTCGCAATCAACGCCTTCTGCTCCTACGGTTACAGGCACATGGAAGAAATCATCAGGCAAATGGTGGT
>OGPK01000510.1_pt1 | contig 40679 bp, 37 predicted proteins | sample 1552921 | NCBI WGS metagenome assembly OGPK01 (sample SAMEA2580264, study PRJEB22360) | human gut metagenome | biome: human gut; feature: human-associated habitat; material: faeces | place: Denmark | collected 2008/2010 | reverse complement strand
GTCTTATTATATCACTTCTGGCAGTATCGCGCCTACTTTTCTGTGCGGTATTGCCATAGAATCTCAGGTCTTTCGTTATTTTGGGACTGGTGCCGTTCTTCGGGTAAAAAATACGACAGAGGAGAATGCTGAGTACATTTATGAATTATCCAGAAAAATACTGGAAAAAGTTCAGAAACAGCATCCGGCTTTAACAGATGATTTCTATAACCTTGGACAAATCGAAAGTGTTAATATTGTAGCTCAAAGCGATGAGATTTATAACTGATATGAAATATAAAATAATAGGATTTACATGTTGCTTTGCGGTTATCCTGATTGCTGTTTTTGCGCCACTGCTTTATCAGGACTATCGAAATACAGAGAGAATTCACCAGCATGAACAGGAAATTCCCCAGGAACCATGTACGGATCCTGCGGATGGCGGTCTGTGTACATATCTTCCGATTGTCAAAATTGATACAGATGGGGTGGTAATCCCGGGAAGACCCATTAAGGATGATGGAAACAACCGCATTTATACACGTGCTGCTGATGGGGAAACTACAATTGCTGCTCAGATGGATATAATCGGAAATGACAGCAAAGAGTACCATCATGCAAATGGAACGGCAGATGTATCTTCTGCAATCCGCATACGAATGAGAGGTAATTCCTCAAGAGCGTTTGATAAGCCAAGCTATGCCATCAGGCTTGTAGATAAAGAAGGGGAAAACAATCCGCTTTCCATTATGGGAATGGATGCGCACCATGAATGGGTATTGTACGGTCCCTGGCTCGATAAAACAGCTATACGAAATTATATGTTTTACAATCTTGCCGGAGAAATGATGTCTTACGCGCCAAATGTAAGATTCTGCGAAGTAATTCTTAATGGTGAATATGAAGGTCTATATGTAATGACTGAAGTGATAACCGGCGGAAAAGATGGCGCCAGGCTGGGACTTCGTGTAAATGCCAAGAACAGCACATTTTCCGGATACCTGCTTCGCCTGGATCATCAGCATGCGGACGAAGAAGCTTTAAACAGCTTTACAACGTATACCTACAAAACCCCCTTCCAGCTGCAGATAGAATATCCCGGAAGCAGGAACAGGGATGCCGGACTGACAGAAGAAATCCGGCAGGATTTTTCAGATTTTGAAAAAACTCTGTATTCATATGATTATGACAGGGAAAAACATGGTTACACTTCTATGATAGATGTAGACAGCTTTGTAGATTACTTTATAATCAATGAACTTTCCAGTAATGCAGATGCCGGAAACTATTCCACTTATATTTATAAGGGAACAGATAATCTGTATCGTATGTGTGTATGGGATTTTAATAATGCCTGCAATAACTATTTCGAGGAGGAACTTCCTTATACAGGATTTTTCCTGAACAACCGATTATGGTTTGAAATGCTTATCAAAGATGAGGATTTTACGGAACGGATCATCCAGCGATATCATTCCTTGCGAAAAGGTCTGTTAAGTGAGGAATCACTTTATCGTTATATCGATGAAACCCTTGAATTTATTGGACCTGCTCTTGAAAGAAACGACGCACGATGGGGAAGTGTGGAACAGCAGGCAAAGGGACTTCTGGTTCCGGTATCGAGAAATTTGGACAGCAGATCTGCCGCTGAAGGACAGTTAAAAGGTTACTTGCGAAACAGAGGGGAATGGCTGGATGAAAACATTGAGACTCTGCGTCAGTATTCAGCATCCTCCCGTGTAAAGCAGTATAATGAGGTTAATGATTAAAATATGAAACGATTTATTATCGGCATATCTGCCATCATTCTGCTTCTATTTATTGGATTTGTAGCTGTGTTTTATGGCGGATTTTATGTAGACTCAGGCCGGGACAATCATGTAAACACATTTGTCCGGACTGAGAATAAAGAGATACTTATAAAGGACAAAGATAAGTGGAAACCATTTGAAGTCAGAGGAATGGATATGGGAAGCGGTATTCCTGGTGAATGGTCTACAGATTATGCGATCACCAAAGAAACCTATCTGCACTGGTTTCAGCTGATCCAGGAAGCGGGAGCAAATACGCTGAGAGTCTATTCTGTCCAGAATCCGTCTTTTTATAAAGCGTTCTATGAATACAATTCCCAACATGAGCAGCCGTTATATTTACTTCAGGGAATCTGGGTAAATGATTATATACAGAACTCCCGAGTGGATGCATATGCCGACTCCTTTGCAGGAAAGCTTCTGGATAATTGCCTGGTCACTGTAGATGTGATCCATGGAAAACGACTGATCATCAATAATGATGCAGATACAAGTACAGGACTTTATTTACACGATGTCTCGAAATGGGTGCTGGGATATATTATCGGAAATGGATGGGAAGATACAACAGTTGCATATACAGATGAGAAATATCCGGATATGGAACCTTATAAAGGAACCTATCTTACTGCTTCAAAAGATGCCTCTGCCTTTGAATCCCTGCTTGCAAAAACAGGTGACAGGATGCTGCACTATGAATCAACAAGATATGATGAGCAGCGTCTGATCTCCTTTTCCAGTGGAAATGCAACAGATCCCTTTGATTATCCTAAAGAGATTGCAGAATATTTCCGAAAATGTGCCCGAATCGACACAGAACATATAACTGCAACTGATAAATTTATATCAGGTCAGTTTGCCAGCTACAGTGCATCTCCATATGATCAGGATTACCTTTCCTGTATGGAATACACAACATGGAACAGCTTGTCTGATAAAAAGGTTGACTTTAGTGACTGTATCACTCCTGACGGAAAACGGAATACTTATCGGGCATATTTAAGACTTTTAAACGAACATCATACAATGCCGGTTTTGGCTGTTGAATTTGGTGCAGCTACAGGACGAGGTGAGATTCAGGAGAATCCGGTGACCAGCAAAGGACTTGGATACTATTCTGAAAAAGAACAGGGAAAGATTCTGGTAGATTGTTATGAAGACATTATGGCTGCCGGACTTTCCGGAGGCTGTGTCTATTCCTGGCAGGATGAATGGTTCAAGCACACCTGGAATACCATGTATGCTGTAGATTTAAGCCGTAATATTTACTGGGAAGATGCGCAGACAAATGACCAGCATTTTGGCTTGCTGGCATTTGACTGTGGGGAAAAAGAAAGTGTTTGTTACGTGGACGGGGATACTTCCGAATGGACGGATAAAGATATGGTGATCCAATACGAAGACGGCTCTTTCATCAGTGTGAAGTATGATGCCTCCGATGTTTATTTATATCTCCATAAAAAGGACTTTGATCTGGAAAAGGACACGCTGTATGTTCCGGTGGATACGACCCCGAAAACAGGCAGTACCCGTATGGAAAATTGTACAGCAGAATTTGAAAGACCTACAGATTTTGTACTGATCTTAAATGGAAAAGATAATACTCGTCTGTTGGTTCAGGATCGGTATAATCCTATTCATGCCAATTATGAGGAAGATATTACAGGAGAAGATCCTTATATTGATCCACCAGCCAGGGACAGCGCTGTATTCGAAAATATCTGCATGGTATTACGGGATGTTATTGGTCAGTATCAGGATGCTGCCACACCGTTAAAAACCTTTGAAAGTGGAAAGCTGCATTATGGTAATGGAAATCCATCTGCATCTGCTTATGATTCCAGGGCAGATTTTATCTGTAACGGAGATGATGTGGAAATTAGAATCCCATGGCAGCTGCTGAATTTTTCTGATCCGTCCCGAATGCAGATCCATGATGATTATTATGACGGAAATTATGGCATTGAAGCAGTGGGAATCAAAGAGATGTTTATAGGTTTTGGCAGTGAAGGAAATACAATCGAGATGGGATGCCTTAAACTGAAAGGATGGGAGAATACAGTACCCTACCATGAAAGATTAAAAGAAGCATACCAGGTTCTGAAGACATACTGGACAGGAAAGGAATACGAATGATAGCACAGCTTGTGATTGCTTTTTATTTTATTGTCTGTGTGGGGATTATCCTGTTTAACTGCTTTACAGAGATAATCTCAAGATATCGTTCCTGTGTTCTGAAAAGGAGGGAACAACGATATTGCGAAGAATACAGACAGTTGTTTTTAGAAAATATAACGGAAAATAAAAAGCAGGAAAAAAGGCTGGTTAAAGAGCTTCATTCAACCAGTAGACTTCTGACGTTCAGTGAAGCATTATATAAAGTTGAAAACAGTATGCCGGGACAATTCCAGCAGGGAATAGCATCTGTAAGTCGGCTGATGGAAGAACTGATACCGGTTTATGAAAGAAAATCGGATATGGAAAAGGCCTGCTTGGCTTATGTATTTGCCATATTTCATATGACGAAATTTCAGGCTAAGGAAATTGTTTTCCCATTTCTTTTTGACCTGCTTGGAAATAAAAGTCTCTATTGCAGGGAGAATGCTTTGCGGGCATTATACAGTTCAGAAGATATACACGCGGTTATGCGGGCATTGACATTTCTGGATGCAAATGAGCAGCTGCTTCCGCATGAAAAAATACTTGCAGATGGACTTCTTTCCTTCGATAAAAAAGAAGAACTGATACCACTCCTTTGGAAAAAAATGAGTGAATTTCATCCAAGGATGCAGGTAAGCTTGTTGGATTATATTAGATATGCATCGTCAAACTGGAAGGATGAAATGCTGTCTATGTTGGAAACAAGCCAGGATATGGAAATTCAAATCGCATGTGTCCGCTATTTTGGCAGATATCAGGATGAAAGAAGTGTTCCTTTTTTGCTTCATCACGCCGAAGAAGAAAAGGAAGGGTTCTGGGAATTGCAGAATGCCTGTATTTCTGCTCTTGCTGTGTATCCCGGACCGCAGACACTGGAAATCTTGAAAAAAGAGATTTCCAGTAAAAACTGGTATGTCCGTCGTAATGCTGCAAAAAGCCTTGCAGTTCTGAATACAGATAGGGATGCATTAGCTGATATTTTACAGGGAAATGACCGCTATGCAAAAGAAATGTTAGAGTACCAGCTGGATGCAGTAAAAGCACAAAGGGGGGCGGGTTTATGACCGATGCATTTCGTTTTTTTCTGGAATGTATCAATCTGTTTTTTATTATATACCTGATTGGATATTCCAGCTTTTTGTTTTTGTCGGTTGTAACAGGCGCAATTGAGCTGTACAAATCATACCGCCTTGAACAGCTGCACAATAAACTGTGGCAAAGCTATTACATACCGGTTTCCATTCTTGTTCCGGCTTATAACGAAGAGGTTACGGTGAAGGATACAGTCACTTCACTTCTCAACCTGGATTATAAACTATATGAAATTATAGTAATAGATGATGGTTCTAAAGACAAAACATCTCAGGTTCTGATTGATGCATTTCATATGGAGCGAGTGGAACGCCCGATCCGTCATCTGATCCAATGCCAGCCTGAGGAAGAGGTTTATGAATGCCCGAACCAGAAAGTGCCCATTACTTTGATCCGCAAGAAGAATGGCGGAAAAGCAGACAGCTTAAATGCCGGAATCAATGCAGCCAGGTATCCTTGGTTTATCTGTATGGATGCGGACTCTGTTTTACAGTATGATTCGCTGGAGAAAATCGTTCGCCCGGTTCTGGAGGACGAAAATGTAATAGCCGTTGGTGGAAGTGTCCGCCCAGCCAATGGTGTTGTCATAAAAAAAGGTCATGTGATCAAATATAGGCTGCCCAGAAATATAATAGCAAGAATGCAATCCCTGGAATATGACCGTTCTTTTCTGGCAGCACGTATCCTGTTGGATAAAATCAATGCAAACATGATCATATCCGGAGCTTTTGGATTATTTGAGAAAAAAACAGTGATTGCCGTAGGTGGATATGACAACAGTACAATGGGCGAGGACATGGAACTGGTAGTCAGACTTCATGAATTCAGCCGCATGAATCGTAAGCCATATAAGATTCATTTTGCACAGGATGCCATCTGCTGGTCGCAAACTCCGGAAAAATTAAGTGAATTGTGCAAGCAGCGGAAAAGATGGCAGAGAGGATTGTTCCAGTGTATGTGGGGACACCGTAAAATGCTGGCAAACCCACGGTATGGGGCTGTAGGACTTTTATCCTATCTTTATTTTCTGCTTTACGAATTATTGTCACCATTTATTGAACTTTTGGGTGTACTTACAATGGTTTTATCTGTGGTGATGGATATGCTGAATGTGAAATTTATGCTGGTATTTCTTGCCTGCTATGCCCTGTATGGTATTTTACTCACATTAACTGCATATTTTTCAAGAATCTATACCATTGACCAGAGGCTTTCTTTTCGAGAACTGATCCTTGCTATTATTGCTTGTTTTTTTGAAACAACTATTCTCCGCTTTTCTCTGGCATTTGTCCGTGCGACTGCATTTGTGGGATACAAGAAGAACAAACTGAACTGGGGTAAACTGGAAAGAAAGAAAATGAATAAAATATAGTTTTATTACTATGTCAATTTATCTAGTGTGACGACAAGCTGATTTCTAACGCAAAATCTGTTACCATAAATTATCCAAACGTGTCCTGATTCTTCTGGCTCTGGATGATAAGAAAAATTCCAATCTGAATCATAGCCAGAAAAAAAGGTCTTTGTCATTTTTGACAAAGACCTTTTTCAATGAAATTTGCCTTGCGAAGAATGAAATTGCTTTCGACAGTTTAAGGGCAGATTGTATTTCACTTGGTGCGTAGCATCAAATTTCACAAGTGTGGTAGCACGCATTTGAGTGCTTCAAATATTTTGTGAGGTTTTCCTAAAAAGGGAAAGCTTTGCGGGAAATATTCACTATTAGTTAGTAGGAATTTACTTCTGCGGTTGTGGGAGTAAAAGTGAAATGACTAAAAGCACCCAAGTCGGTACAAATGCGGCCTGGGTGCTTAGAGTGTTATGGTGAATTATGCTTTTAGTTCTCCTCAACCATCGCTCTCAAAAGTTCAATTTCGGCTTTGTAGCCGGGGAGTTCGTTTGGAGTTTCGAGATAAAAGGGGAGGCGGCGCAGGACAGGGTGGTTGATGATGCGGCGGAACGCTTCCGTGCCAATCTTGCCCTCGCCGATCTTTGCGTGGCGGTCTTTGTGAGAGGAAAGCCCGAAGATGCTGTCGTTAATGTGTACCGCTTTCAGGCGGTTAAGCCCAATCACGCGGTCAAACTCTGCCAACACACCGTCGAGGTCGTTTACAATGTCATACCCGGCATCGAACACGTGGCAGGTATCGAGGCACACGCCCATGTGGTCGGAGAGCGTTACGCGGTCCAGAATTTCACGGAGTTCCTCGAAATGAGAGCCGACTTCCGTGCCCTTGCCCGCCATGGTTTCGAGTAAAACCGTGGTGGTCTGTTCGGGAGATAAAATGGCGTTTAGCGTTTCGCTGATCTGTGTGACGCCGGTCTCGATGCCTTGTTCAACGTGACTGCCGGGGTGGAAGTTATAGAGATTGTGCGGTGTGGCTTCCAGACGCTTCAAATCATCCTGCATCGTTTCGCGGGCGAATGTGCGGGTGTCTTCGTTTGCGGAGCAGGGATTGATTGTATACGGTGCGTGGGCGAGCAGCACGGCAAAGTGGTTTTCCGCCGCTAACTCGTTTAACTTTTGTGCGTCGTTCAGATCAAGCGGCTTTGCGCGGCTGCCGCGCGGGTTTCGCGTGAAGAACTGGAACGTATCCGCGCCGATGGAAAGTGCCGTTTTGCCCATGGCGTAGTAGCCCTTAGAGGCAGAAAGATGACAACCGATGTGCAGCATGGCTTATTCCTTGGAATTCCAGTTTTTGTAGATCTCTTTTGTGGAACGCACCATTTCCTGCGCAAAATCGGAAACATATTTGCGGTTATAGAACGCCTTTGTGCGGTCGTTTGGCATCATTTCGAGCAGCTCTTCTTCAGAAAGCTCACGATACCGGTTCTCAAACACGATGGAACTCTTTGCAAAACGAGTTGTCTGCTTTCTTTCCTTTTGCTGCTGGGTGGGATAGCCGAACACCAGCATGCAAAGCGGCGCGACCTGCGGGGGCAGGTTTAAAAGCTCTTTGTGAATCTCGAAGTTCTCCACAATATCGCCGATATAGCAGGAACCGATGCCGAGGCTTTCCGCGGCGATGCAGGCTGTGTGTGCGGCGATGACGGCATCTTCCGTTGCAAGCACCATGTTGCTGAGCTCCGGCGCGGGAATGTCCTCGCAGCCCGCCATTTTGAACTTTCTGTACCAACGGTGGTAATCTGCACAGAAAATGAGCACCATTTTCGCCTGTGCAATGAACGGCTGATGATCACAGGTTTCGGCAAGCTTATCCTTAACGGACTGATCCGTCACGTCAATGATGGAGTACGGCATGCAGTTGCCGCCGGTCGGTGCGCGCATGGCAGCGGCGAGGATAATATCTTTGATTTCGGGTGAGATCTCCTTATCCTCAAAAACACGGACGGACTTGCGGTTCATCAAAACCTGAATCGTTTCATTCATTTTTAAGACCCCTTCCAAATTGTTGTAATCAAGCTGCTAACAGTATAGCACAATAAAGCATCCGTGTAAAGGAAAACATTGAACCGAAGTGCACGGGAAAACGGCACTATGGGTTGACAAATTTAACAGCGGGGTTATAATAATATCAAAGAGATGTATGAGGAGTGCGGCTATGGAATTGCATGAACTGATGAGAAAGTTACATAAGCTGGAGCTTGTGCAGCAGCTTGCACATCGGCGTGGGGCGCAGGAGCATGGCCTGTATTTCGGCCAGATGCCTGTACTGGATTTCATTGCGGCAAATCCCGGGTGCACACAGGTGCAGGTGGCAGACCATCTGCGCGTCAGCCCGGCCTCCATTGCACTCTCTACAAAGCGCTTGCAGAAGGCGGGGTATCTCACAAAAGAAGTGGATGCAGAAAACCTGCGCTGCAAGCGGCTTTATATCTCTGAAGAAGGGCAAAGGGTCTGTGCCATGTGCCGCGAGCGGTTAGACCAGATCGACGCGGTGGCGTTTCAGGGCTTTTCGGAAGAGGAGCTTGAAGCGTTTTCCTCTTTTTTGGACCGCGTGACGCTTAACATGACGGGCGAGACCGAAAATGTTGTGAGCGGCGAACTGTTCGGCCATTTGTGCCGGGAGCTCGATGCCATTGAAAAAGAGGCGAAGAAAAGCTGATTTTCTGGTAAAGTTGTGTTTTTTACCATCTGATTTGCAAAAAATATCAAATACATTCCTGCGCTCTTTCATTATAATAAGGGCGTAAACACAGAGGCGATACCACAATGCCGGTCAATCGGGCAAAATTTCACTTCGATAATACATACGCCGGTATGGATATGCTGTACGGGCCATATGTTCTGTATCAGATTGGGGACTTAAGCTGCGAAGCAGGTTACCAGACCTTTGAGCACGAGCAGGCGGTCTATGAGATTACATACGTGCTTTCCGGCACCGGTGCATTTTATGTAGATGATATGGTGTACACCATGCAGAAGGGTGACCTGCTCCTTGTGCGCAAGGGACAGATGCACAACATCATCTCGGCGGAGATCGAACCGCTGCGTTTCTTTTATCTCGGCTTTGATTTTGTGGAGCCGATCGTAAATGAGAAGATTGCACAGCTTAAGAGTTTTTTTGATACGAACGAGCAGGTGCAGTTTCATAACGCGGTCAGCTTACAGGACACGTTCATGCGCGTGCTTTCCGAATTCATTTCGGACGACGTACTCTCGAACCTTTTGATTGAAGCGTACATGCAGGAGATCATCTGCGGCGTATACCGCATTTTCAGCCGAAAGTTCTACAAAAACTACTTACTGAGCGGCAGCAATAATTCCGATGAAAAGCTCGTCTACGATGTCATCAATTACATTGATGTGCACCTTGAGTCCATGGAAAATCTCAGCGCGCTCAGTGCGGAGTTTGGGTACAGCTATACCCATATTGCGCAGAAGTTCTCTGCGTTTACGGGCGAAAGCCTGAAATCCTATCACACAAAGCGGCGCTTTGAAAAATCAAACGAGTATCTTCGCCAGGGATATTCCGTTACAAAAGTCGCCGAGCTGATGGGCTTCAAATCGATCCATGCGTTCAGCCGCGCTTACAAAAAATATGTGGGCATGGCGCCGCGTGAATATAAAAAATGGGCCGAGGAGGATAAAAAGAACCTTCCGCAGCCCGCAGAAAATTCTTAAAGGAGTTGTATTCCAATGAAAGTTGCCGTTATTGGTTGCGGTACGATCGCAAATGCAGCGCACATCCCGTCTTACATGAACAACCCGGAGGCAGAAATCAAGTATTTCTGCGACATCATCCCGGAGCGCGCACAGGCTGCCGTTGAAAAGTACGGCTGCGGCACCGCTGTTGTGGATTATCACGATGTCCTGGCAGACCCGGAAGTTGAAGCTGTTTCCGTCTGCACCCCGAACAATGTTCACCCGACCATTTCCATTGACGCATTGCGCGCAGGTAAGAACGTTCTGTGCGAGAAGCCGGCTGCAAGAACCTACAAGGAAGCCCTTGAGATGCAGAAGGTTCAGCACGAGACCGGCAAGGTGCTCAATATCGGTGTTGTTAACCGCTTCAATGACAGCGTTAACCTTATCAAAAAGTATATCGACGACGGCAAGCTCGGCGAGATCTACCATGTACATGCCAGCTTCCGTGCACACCGTTCCATTCCGGGCCTCGGCGGCGCGTTCACCACAAAGGCGATTGCAGGTGGCGGTGCTCTGATTGACTGGGGTGTACATTACCTTGATATCGTTATGTACTGCTGCGGCGACCCGAAGGTTAAGACCGTTACGGGTGAAGCCTTCTGCGAGCTTGGCAAGGACATGAAGGGCTACGCATACACCGACATGTGGGCAGGTCCCCCGAAGTACGACGGCACCTACGACGTGGACGACTCCGTTGTCGGCATGATCCGTACCGAAGGCCCGGTCATCTCTCTGCACGGCGCTTGGGCGCAGAACATCGGCGAAAACGAGTGTTACATCGACTTCATGGGCGATAAGGGTGGCATCCGTCTCCAGTACGGCAAGGATTTCACCGTTTACAGCTCCGAGTACGGTGCACTCACGGAGTATAAGCCTGTCTTTAAGATGCGCGACCACTTCCAGAACGAGATTGACGCATTCATCGACTGCATCAAGACCGGCAAGAAGCTGCCGTCTCACATCGACACCGTTATCATCACGGCACAGATGATGCAGGCGATTTACGATTCCTCCGAGCAGCACAAAGAGATCACGCTGGGCTAAGCTCCCTGTGCATTAAGAAAGGAAATTGCTTATGTATCCCTTTTCTATCGGCGTTCTGATGGACGGCTTCCGCACCGATACGCTCACGGCTCTCGATAAAGCTGTTGCAGTCGGCGCGACCGGCATTCAGGTTTACGCAACAAAAGGCGAAATGGCGCCCGAGAATATGAACGCAGAAGCACGCCGCGAATTTTTGAAGCGCGTGAAGGATCACGGCCTGACGATCTCTGCGTTGTGCGGCGACCTCGGCCACGGCTTCAACGACCCGAAGTTGAACCCGGAGCTCATTGAAAAATCCAAACGCATCGTAGACCTTGCAAAGGACCTCGAGACCGATGTGATCACAACGCATATCGGCGTTGTACCGAACGACCCGAGCCACCCGCGCTATGCAATCATGCAGGATGCTTGCGGCCAGCTTGCGGCGTATGCAGACTCCATGCAGGCACACTTCGCCGTGGAAACCGGCCCGGAGATTGCAACGACGCTGAAGGGGTTCCTTGACGGCCTCCATTCCAAGGGTGTTTCCGTTAACCTTGATCCGGCAAACTTTGTTATGGTCACGGGCGACGACCCGGTTCAGGCGGTCTACACGCTGAAGGATTACATTGTGCACACACATGCAAAAGACGGCAAGCGTCTGCATTATGTCAGCCCGGAGATCCTGTACGGCATGGAGGAATCCGACATGCTGAATGACGCTTCCTTCATTGAGCTTCCGCTCGGCGAAGGCGACGTTGATTTCCCGGCGTACTTCAAGGCGCTGAATGACATCGGCTACAAGGGCTTCCTGACGATTGAACGTGAAGTCGGCGACGACCCTGAGGGCGATATCCGCAAGGCGGCAGATTACATCCGCAGCCTTATTTGATTTTAAAAAGCAAAGAAGGAGAACGGTTTCGACCGCTCTCCTTTTTGTATCATAAAAGCCAAAAGGAGGAACGGAAAATGGCCAAAAAACGTGAGGTGTGGGACGCGGTGGACGAAAACGGGGAAATGCTCGGCTTTGATCTATACCGCGATGAATGGGGCAAAAAGCCCATACCGGAGGGTGCGCACCACCGTGTGGTGGAGATTTTCACCGTTACAAAGCAGGGCGAGGTTTTGTGCACGCAGCGCGACCCGAAAAAACGGATTTTCGCGCTGAAATGGGAGGTGACCGGCGGCTCCGTTATAAAAGGCGAAAAACCGCTTGCAGGCGCGGTGCGGGAGCTTAGGGAAGAGACCGGCATCGTAAAGCAGCCGGAAGAGCTGACCTTTTTGCTGCGTCTGACGCACGGCCCGACGGTGTTTTACGAGTATGCCGCAACGGTTGAAAGCGCGGATATCCCAATCACGCTGCAGGCGAATGAAACGATCGATTACAAATTTCTGCCGTATGACAAATTCTGCGATTTCATACAGTCCGAGGCGTTTGCCGCTTCCCTTCGGGAACGTTTTCCGGCGTATCAAAACGCGCTCGAAACATATGTAAAGCAAGTTTTGAAAGACGCAACTTGCAAAAAATGACGGAGAAAAAATCAATTATTCATTTGTGCGCTTTCCTGTTGAATTTTGGTGTTTGCTGTGTTAAAATCTCAGACGGACTAAAAACAGGTGGCTTGCCTGCAATGAGGAAAGTTGGCGTAGTATGAATAACCCAATCCAAAACGTTAAAGAAAAGCTTACAAAACAAAATTTAAAGACATTTTTGCTCATCACGTTTGGCACCTTTATTTTTGCCATCGGCATTTATTTCTTTAAATTTCCGAATAATTTCTCCACCGGCGGCGTGAGCGGTATCTCTATTCTGCTCGGTCGTATTTTTCCGTCGTTCTCCACGGCGGATATCATGTGGATTATCAATATCATCCTGCTCATCATCGGTTTTATCATTTTAGGACGCGGTTTTGGTGTGCTTACCGTGTATTGCAGCATGCTGCTTTCGTTTTTGACGTGGCTGTTTGAAAAGGTCATTCCGCTTTCCAAGCCGCTTACCGATCAGCCGTTCCTTGAACTGTGCTACGGCATGATGCTGCCGGCGGTCGGCTCGGCGATCCTCTTTAATTGCAACGCTTCGAGCGGCGGCACGGATATTGTTGCGATGATCCTCAAAAAGTACACGAGTCTTGATATCGGCAAAGCGCTGCTCGTCAGCGATGCGCTCATCGCATTTTCCGCGACGTTTGTATTCGATATCCGCACAGGCCTGTTTTCGCTGCTCGGTCTTGCTATCAAAGCGTTCATGGTCGATTCCGTGATTGAAGGTATTAACCTCTGCAAATATTTCTCCATTGTCACCACGCACCCGGAGGAGATTTGCGATTACATCATTCATAAGATGAACCGCAGTTCGACCATTGTGGATGCCACAGGCGCGTATTCGCATGAGGGCTGCAAGGTCGTTATGGTTGCGTGCAGACGCGGTGAAGCTGTGAAGCTCCGCGCGTATGTCCGTTCCGTCGATAAAAAGGCATTTATGTTCATCACGAATACGAGCGAGATCATCGGCAAGGGCTTCCGTTCTGTTGAATGACCGTACATAAAAGCTTTTGGCAGCGCATCGTTTCGGTGTGCTGCTTTTTTATAGGTGAAAATTTAATTTAGTATTGACTTAATTAAAATTCGTGCTATAATTTAATTTAGCAAATACTTAATCAGGAGGACGCTATGGGGTCAACGGCTATGATGTTCAAAGCACTGGCAGATGAAAACCGCCTTTTGCTGCTGCGCCTTTTGCTGCGCCGCAACTGTTGCGTGCGCGCACTGGCAAGACAGCTGGATATTTCGGAAGCGGCGGTTTCACAGCATTTAAAAGTTCTGCGTGAAGCGGGGCTCATTTTCGGCGAAAAGTGCGGTTATTTCATGCACTACACCGTCAATCGCGCGGCGCTTAAAGAACTCAGCAGCCAGCTCTCTCGCATGGCGTTTTCCGCAGAGCAGTTGCCCTGCACACCGCAGCATGGCGGGTGCAGCCGTGCGGAATATGACAAATGCCGAAACGCGGCACAGCCGCAGACGGAGCATATTCTGCACGTAGCAGAAAATAGGATGTTTGATTTGAAAGGAAGCATGAACATGAAAATCGCGGTAACGTATCAGAACGGACTGGTTTTCCAGCATTTCGGCCATTCCGAAGCGTTTAAGATCTATGAGATTGAGAACGGCGAAGTTAAAAATGCAGAGGTCGCGCCCACAAACGGCAGCGGCCATGGTGCACTGGCCGGCTTTTTGAAGCAGCACGGCGTGAATGCGCTCATCTGCGGCGGCATCGGCGGCGGTGCGCGCACGGCGCTTGCAGAAGCGGGCATCGAGTTGTATCCCGGTGTTTCCGGCAGCGCGGACGCGGCGGTCAATTCGCTGCTGAACGGCACACTGCTCTATAACCCGGATACCGTCTGTGCACACCATCACCACGAGGGCGGTCATGACTGCGGCAGCCATAGCTGCGGGGAAGATAAGCACGGCTGCGCGGGCAATCATTGATTTACCGGAAGGGTCATTTCGGCATTTGCTGCGATGACCTTTCTTTTTCTTTACAAACCGCGAAACTGTTTGAAAACACGTGATTTCTGTGTTATACTATACGCAGAGTTTGAAATTTATCTACGGGAGGACAAGCATGTCGAATCCGTACAGAGAGGAATTTATCTCCATTTATACACAGAATATCACGCGCGAGGGCTCGCAGAAGCTTTTGGCGTGGCTGGATACCACCGATTTTTACACCGCGCCGGCAAGCACAAAGTTCCACTGTGCCTGCGAAAGCGGCCTTGTGATGCACAGCCTGAATGTCTACAAGGCGATGCGCGAGCGTTGGTTTGACGAGGGCGACAGTGAAGAAAGCTTTGCGATATGTGCGCTGCTGCACGACGTGTGCAAATCGCAGTTTTATAAGACCTCCACGCGCAACGTGAAAAATGACGAGACCGGGCAGTGGGAAAAGCGTCCGTTTTACACGGTGGACGATGCATTCCCGTTCGGTCACGGTGAAAAATCCGTTTACCTCATCGAGCGTTTTATGCGTCTAAAGCCCGTGGAGGCCATGGCAATCCGCTGGCACATGGGTGGCTTTGACGACGCGGCGAAGGGCGGCAGCTTTGCCATCAGCCTGGCATTTGACCGCTATCCGCTCGCCGTGAAGCTGCACATGGCTGATTTGGAATCAACCTATCTGCGCGAAAAAGGCACCTCCGATGTGCGCTGAGAGGCGGTGAGCAGATGATCGCGATACAAACTGCAAATTTAACGAAAAAATACGGCGACATCATTGCGATAAATGGCGTGGACCTTGAAGTGGAAGCAGGGGAGATCGTCGGTTGCCTCGGCCCGGAGAGATCCGGCAAAACGACGCTGCTGCGCCTTTTAACGGGTCTTGTGCGCCCGACGCTCGGCGACAGCACAGTGCTGGGACTTTCTTCTGTGAAAGAGAGTCGCAAACTGCGCGCGAAAAGCGGTATCGTTACCGATACGGCGGCCTGCATTGGAAGCATGAGCGCTCTGGAAAACCTGCTGATGTTCGCTTCCATGTATGGCATGCGCAAGGAGCAAGCCCGTACACATGCGGCGCAGCTTTTGAAGAAGCTTGACCTTTGGAACGCGCGCGACCGCAAGGTTTACACGTTTTCCACAGAGATGTGCCGCCGGTTATCGCTGGCGCGTGCGCTTGTGCATCACCCGCAGATCGTGTTTTCGGACGGTTTGCCCGGCGGCGAGCAAGCGGTATCGGACGCAATGGTGCTGCGTACACTTTCGGATTACGCAAAGGAAACCGGCGCCACGGTGTTGCTTTGCACCGATCATCTTGAAAGCGCGGAGGAGATCTGCACAAGCTTTGCGGTGCTGGAGCACGGCTTTTTACGGGCAAGCGGCGACCTTTCGTCGCTTACGGCCGCTTCCGAATTGACGCCTATGGCGGTGATTCGCGTGAGCGACACGCAGAAGATGCCGGAGGACTTCATACTGCATGATGGCGTGTGGGAAAAACCAATCGAATCCGAAGCTGATATGCCGGAGCTTATTTCCGGGCTTGTGCGGGAGAATGTCGGCATTTACGAAGCATCCGTGTGTACGCCCACATTGCAGGATGTTTATTACGCGTTTGTGAAAAAGCCGGGAGAGGAGACACCGCATGAAGAAGCTGTTTTATAAGCTGTTTTCCAAAGCGGAACGTGCACTCATGATGAAGGACCTTTCCACTTTGTGCCGCCGCAGGCTGATCTTGACGTTGCTCATCGCACTGCCGCTCGTTTTTGCGGTGGCGTTCCCGCTTTTGTTCCTGTTCGTTTCCGCTATGGTCTCACCGAAATCCTCCGGTGTGGAGCAGTTTAAAAACCTGCTCGATAACATTCCGCAGGGGACGGACGAGCGCGCGCAGATGTTCTACATTTTCACGGCGTTTATCTCGCCGATGCTGTTTATGCTCATTCCGCTTTTATCGGCAATCATTACGGCTTCGTACACGTTTGCGGGCGAGCGGGCACACGGCACAATGGAAACGCTTCTGTTTGCGCCGTTCAGCGTGCGCCGCTTTTTGCAGGTGAAGGCGGCAAGCAGTGTTTTGGCTTCCGGGCTTGTCACGGCGGTTTCGTTTATTCTGTTCTTTGTCGTCACGGCTATCGGCGATATGGTTTTGAAAGCGCCGTTTTTCTTTGACCTTTCATGGTTCGTTCTGGTGTTTTTGCTCTTGCCGGCCATCACGGTGCTGGGCGTTGCGTTTGCTGCGATGCTGACCGTGAAAGCGCGCTCCACAGCGGAATCCATTCAAATTTCCGGCTATATCGTGCTGCCGATTTTGCTCATTTTCATCGGGCAGATCATGGGCCTGTATCGCTTGAACAGTATTGCGCTTTTGATTTTGACAGCGATCATCGTTGTGATCGACCTGTGTTTATTCAACTTCGGGTTCCGGCGCTTCACAGCCGAAAAGCTGCTGACGCGTCCGTCGGAAAAGCCGCGAAAGGAGAAAACCAATGTCTATTGACCTGCACTGCCACACAAGATATTCGGACGGCTCCACGCCGCTTGAGGAGCTTATACAACTTGCTGCGCTCCGCGGCGTGACGACGTTCGCGCTCACCGACCACGATACCATGGCGGGCTGCGAATGCGCGTTGGAGCTTGGGCGGGAAGCGGGCGTGACGGTGATTCCCGGCGTGGAAATTTCTGCTGCAGACCCGAAGCGTCACGGCAAAGCGCATATCCTGTGCTATAAGCCGAAGAAGCCCGAAGTGTTGCTGCCGCTGCTGCAAAAAACGACGGACAGCCGCCATGCGGCGATGCTACGCTCCGTTGATAAAGTCTGCCGCCTGTATGCGATTCCGCGCGAGATGATTCTGCGCCGTGCGGAGGGCTCGACGAATATCTACAAGCAGCACGTTTTGCAGGCATTAATGGACGCCGGCTACGCGAGTGAGATGTTCGGTGAGGTTTTTAAGAAGCTCTATGATTCCAAAATGGGCATTGCCTACGAGAAGGTGGATTATCCCGACATCGATACCGTGATGGATGCGGTTGACGCCGCAGAGGGCATCGCGGTCTTGGCGCACCCGAGCGAATACCACAGCATGGATCTTCTGCGCGAGCTGTGCAGAAATCACCGCGTCCGCGGCATTGAAGTTTATCACCCGCGCAACACGGAGGAGGATAAAGCGGAAATGTTGCGCTTAGCCGAAAAGTATGACCTTGCCGTCACCGGCGGCACGGATTATCACGGCTTTTACACGACAAAGAAAAATCCGGTCGGCACGTTCACGACGGCCGAATCCGAATTTGATAAATTATTTTCTGAATGAAAGGGAAATGCAAAATGAAGTATGATTTCACACCGAAAGGTGTATGTTCCAGAGGCATTCATGTAGAGCTCGACGGCGACGTTATTCGCTCTGTGAAATTCGACGGCGGCTGTAGCGGCAATACGCAGGGCGTGGCAGCGCTTGCGGTCGGCATGACCGTTGACGAATACGTAAAGCGCTGCAAGGGCATCAAGTGCGGCTTTAAGAACACCTCCTGCCCGGATCAGCTCGCGCTCGCACTGGAAGAAGCGCTCGCAGAGCAGAAGAAAGCATAAGTAATTTGCTCAAGAGAAATTACCCGGAGAGAAACTCTTTCCGGGTTTTTCTCTGTTTGGGCTTGATTTTTCCTCAGAATACGGTATAATAGTTTAGTCAACAAAATATGCGGGTATGGCGGAATTGGCAGACGCGCCAGATTTAGGTTCTGGTACTTCGGTGTGCAGGTTCAAGTCCTGTTACCCGCACCATATCGAGTGTTCATAACGGATTTGATGTTATGAACACTCGATTTTTTATGCTTCTTTTGGAGAGCAGGCATTTCGCCTGCTCTCCTTCGTTATGCGGGGATATATTCCACGGCCACGCCCTGCCTTGTTTCGGAGATATAATGGCTTGTCAGAGGCGCTGCCGGGATGTCGATGTACCCCACAAAGCGGTAGTGAATTGTGATGCGCTGTGTTCTACTTTTTCCGACGCCCTGCGTTTCGTACACCTCGATATGGTCAATAAGCTCCCGCAGCAGCGGTGCTGTCAGCTCGTCCATCTGCATAAACTTTCGGATGGCAGCAATAAACTTGTCCTTATTGGCCGCTTGCCGTTCCGCCTCCGCAATTTGCTCCCGGAGCTGTGGGATCTTCGCTTTCAAGGCAAGCTGCTCTACATCGTATTCGTGGGTAATTTGCAGGAAGCCCTCGTCGGAAAGAAGCCCTTCCGCATTCTTTTCAAAGGCCTTTTTGTAGAGTCGGGACACGGTTTCTGTTCGCATCCGTGCCTTTTGCAGCTCTCCCTCAAGGTGCTTCTTTTCCTCTGCGATTTCCCGGTTGGACTTGCGTTCCAGAAGGTCGGCGAACATTGGCTCGTCGTCCCGCAGAAATTGCGCCATTCGTTGTAGCTCCAGTTTTACCACCTGCTCGATAGCGTCCGCCCGCACATAGTGCCGGGTCGGGCAACTGCCACGGTAGTCTTTTACATAGTTGGAGCAGGAGAAAAAGCATATATTCTTATTGATGGTGTTGACGTGATACCACAGCTTGTGACCGCAGTCGGCGCAGTACAGCAGATCAGAAAAGATGCTCTTTTCGCCATTCTCCGATTTCGGCGCACGGCGCTTTGTCCGCTTGATGATCTTCTTTTGTACCTGCTCAAAGGTGTCCCGGTCGACAATCGGCTCGTGAACATCCTTGAAGATGACCCAGTTTTCTTCCGGGTTATCGATGCGGGTCTTATCCTTGAAGGATTTAGAGTAGGTCTTGAAATTGATCACATCGCCGCAGTATTCCTGCTGGGTCAGGATTTTACGAATGGTGCTGTTTTTCCATCGGTAAGGGTTTGGCTGCGTCTTTTTGCCGCCCCTGCCGATGCCTTTTTCGTGCCAGTACGCCGTGCAGTTGAGAATCCCATTTTCCTGTAAAATGCGGGCAATGGTGTCGTTGCCCTTACCCTCCAGACACATACGGAAAATGTCCCGCACCACCTGAGCGGCCGCCGGGTCAATGATCCAGTGCTTTTTGTTCAGCGGGTCTTTCCTGTAGCCGTAGGGCGGCTGGCCCAGCGGTTCGCCGGAATTGCCCCGGATACGATGGGCAGACCGCACCTTGCGGCTGATATCCCGGGCGTACATCTCGTTCATCACATTTCGAAATGGGGCAAGCTCATTTTCGCCGTCATCGCTGTCTACGCAGTCATTCACCGCAATGAAACGGATATTGTGTTCCGGGAAGAAGGTGTCTGTGTAGTACCCAACACCGAGATAATCTCTGCCAAGCCGGGACATATCCTTGACGATGACCGCTGTCACATAGCCCATTTCGACATCCTCAATCATTTTCTGAAAAGACGGACGGTTGAAATTCGTGCCGGTATAACCGTCGTCCACATAGAAACGGGTATTACCGAGGCTATTTTCTTTGGCGTATTTCTGCAATAAACGCTTTTGATTGGCCACAGAGTTACTGTCGCCTTCCGCTCCATCATCACGGGACAGGCGGCAGTACAGCGCTGTTAATCCCAATTGTTCTTTTTTCTTTTTCGACTGCATAAGTCCTCCTTCCCGGCAGCCGAACACACATATTCCGCTGCTATTGTATCGGATGCCTGACCGGGCGTCAAAGGTATGAGATTGCTGACCACCGTTCTTTGTACACGGTCACGCAGATTGGTTTGAGAGCTGCGCTCAAATTCTGCAGAAACAAAATAGGTCACATCCCCAATTTTGTATTCGTAGACTTTTCCGTCGGATACGCCGACGATCCAATTCGTTTGCCTCTTCATTTTCTATCACTCCTTATCGTTCCTCCCGCCCACGCTGGCGGATGAGGTATTTGCGGTAATGCTCGCAGGCTTTGAGAACGAAGTCCTCAAGCTGCCGTGGGTTGGCATCTGGCGCAAATTCTCGCAGCTTTTCGGTGGGTATCTTCACTGTCTCCCGCTGGTTCGGTTTTTCTTCGCTCATAAGGAACTGGATCACATCCTTCGTCAGCAGCCCTTCACGGTCGGCCTTGTGCATTCGCCATGCCTGCGAATAAGATGGCGTGCAGTCGTTGATTGCTTGGGTTGATTTGGGTTCAAAAAAGCCTTGTATTTCAGGGCTGTCCACACCTTAAAAGCGTGACGCCGATGCCCGCTTTCGGCGCTGCCGTTCGGCTGCCTTCAGCCGTTTCTGCTTGGCGGCGCAGACCGGACAATAACGCTGATTCTTCGCCCTCGACGCAAACGCCTGACGGCACAGCACACAGTGCTTGCCGCCGGTCGGCTTCATTATCTCGGTGTGCAGCCCTTCGTCCACTGGGAGCACGGCATTCTTGAAGTAGTTGCAGTAGATGCCGTACTTGCTGACGCTCTGGACGCAGACACAGGGCTCGCCGTCGTCCAGCAGCAGGCAGTTGCCGTCGTCGTAGTTGGCGCACAGCTTCCGCAGCAGGGCGTTGACTCTTTTCGCCTGCTGCGGTGTGATTTTGATGACCATTGGAAAAACCTCCTCTCACTTGTTACTAAAATGGGTAGGTGTTTAGTAACTCTCTTCTCCAAAATTTCTGCTATTTAATTTTCAAGGTGCACGCGGAAAACCACAGAACGGCGACAAGCGGTGGAACCAGCTACCGTCCTCTCACTTTCTCTTTGCCGAATTTTTCTGCGAAATTCCCGCATTTTTCAAAAATTCGCCTCTTTCAAGGCACAAGAGAAGAATCCCCTCAATAGGTAGGCATCGAGAAAGTTGATTTTTTAACCCCCTACTAACCAATTGGGAAAATTTTTTGGATTTGAACGAAAGAATTTGAAATTTTCTCTCTACTAATCAACTGGGAAAGTTTTGTCGAAAATACAAAGCCGATTTTGTAAATTTTTTGTGAACGGAACGATGGTTATGAGTTCTGCAAAGACTCCCTCGCTTACTTTGAATTTGGATGCCTACTTGTGATGGCGTTTTCAGAAGTTTTTTAGAATTTTTCTGCCAGAGAGTAAAAAGAGGCGCAGCCAACGGATTTAACCGAAGGCTGCGCCTCTGTATTTTGGTATTCTCCAAATGGTGTTGAGAAAATGATAGGTTTATGGTATAATACTGTTAATCTTCTGGAAGGAGAATTGTTTGATGACGCCTTTAAGCGAGTTGATACGGATCATGCGTAAGAAAGCCCTGCTGTCACAGGAAGATTTTTCAAAAGCGCTGAATGTATCCGTTGGAACGATAAACCGTTGGGAAAACGCCAAAACCAAGCCGAATATCACGGCAATGAAAAAAATCAAGGCATTTTGTGAAGAAAACAACATCCCCTTTGATGAGATCGAAGCGGCGTGGATCGCCCAAAAGGAGTAATTACAATGGCTGATGTAAAGAAAGATCAAGAGCGGGACGAACTGTTCCGCCGCATCTATAAAATTGCCACCGACCTTGTCCACGCAGGTCATGTGGCGGAGTGGGACTTCAAATCTTATGTGCTGGGCACGATGTTCTACCGCTATATTTCGGAGAACTTCACCGCCTATATCAACGAGGGCGAGTACGCCGCCGGGAACAAGGACTTTGACTACGCCAAAATGCCGGACGCCGAGGCGGAGACTGCCCGTGAGGGACTGGTGCAGGAAAAGGGCTTTTTCATCCTACCCTCGGAGCTGTTCTGCAATGTTCTCGCCCGTGCGGATAAGGACGACAACCTGAACGAAACGCTGGAGCGTGTGTTCAACCACATCGAAAGCAGTGCAGCTAGCGGCGATGCGGAAAACGACTTTGCGGGGCTGTTTGACGATTTTGATGTGAACAGCAAGGCCATCGGCGAAACCGTCGCCAAGCGCAAAAAAGTGCTGGTGGAGCTGCTGAACGGTGTAGCGCAGATGCCGCTGTTCTCTACTGATGGCATCAATCCCGACCTGTTTGGTGATGCCTACGAATATCTGATGGGAATGTACGCCGCCAATGCCGGTAAAAAGGGCGGTCAGTATTTCACTCCCGCCGATGTTTCGGAGCTGCTGGCCCGCCTCGGCACCATCGGCAAAACGAAAATCAACAAGGTCTATGACCCCGCCTGCGGTTCCGGCTCCCTGCTGCTGAAGGTGGAAAAAGTGCTGGGCAAGGATAATATCGAGCGAGGCTTCTACGGTCAGGAGATTGACCTGACCACTTACAACCTTTGCCGCATCAATATGTTCCTGCATAACATCGAGTTCGATAAGTTCAGCATTGTCCGGGAGGACACTTTGCTCAGCCCGCAGCATTGGGACGACCAGCCCTTTGAGCTGATCGTATCCAATCCGCCGTTTTCCGTGCCGTGGGAGGGGGATAAGAACCCGCTGCTTATCAATGACCCGCGCTTTTCGCCTGCCGGAGTGCTGGCTCCTGCCTCCAAGGGCGATATGGCGTTTATTATGCATAGCCTTTCGTGGCTGGCTTCCAACGGGGCGGCGGCCATCGTTTGCTTCCCCGGCATTATGTACCGTGGCGGGGCCGAGCAGAAGATCCGCAAGTATCTGGTGGATAACAACTTTGTGGATGCCATCATTCAGCTTCCCTCCAACCTGTTCTTAAATGTCACGATCTCCGTGGACATTATGCTGCTGAAAAAGAACAAAACGGACAACGCCGTTCTGTTTGTGGATGCCTCCAAGGAGTTTGTGAAAGTCACAAAGAACAACAGGCTTTCTGATGACAATATCCGGCGTATCGTGTCTGCTGTGGCGGAGCGTAAGGACGAGCAGCACTTTGCCCGCCTTGTGCCGAACGACGAGGTCGGCAGCAAACAGAATAATTACAATCTTTCCGTTTCCACCTATGTGGAGCAGGAGGATACCCGTGAGAAGATCGACATCGTAAAGCTGAACGCCGAGATCGCCGAAATCGTCGTCCGGGAGCAGAAATTGAGAGAGGAAATCGACCGGATTATTGGGGAGATTGAGGGATGATCTGGGAGAGAACATTCAAAAGCCAAGATTATGGACGGCCAATTTATAAGCATATAAACTTGCCTGTCTATATCACTGACGAATTTAACTTTTACCGTTGCGTCGAATTTAACTCCAGTTTTTACGGAAAAACAGCGAGCACTTTGTTTAATGGAAACCTGCGAACCTGTTCTGGCAGATACTCAAAGCTGTTTCCAAATCAGAAATTGTCTTATTGGGCGGACAGTCCTGCAACTGCGAGAGCTGAAATCAAAAAGCACGGTGCAGGAAATAACATTCTGACATTTTGGGCATATGACGATGCAACAAGTACATTTCCAACATTGCCAGGCCAAGAGCCATTGATAATTATCGATGGCCGCAAATGTGGTGTGCAGGAGCTAATTGATAAAGCTGATAGTGGCATTCCACTTTCCAAAGATGAACAGCGGGATATGAAAGAATTGCTTGCACAAGAACCGGACTGTCTTGTGTATGACTCCCACGCCCGACAAAGTGGGGAAAACTATATTTTCTTTGAAAAAGGATTTCGCAAATTGGCACTTCGTCAATTACGGCTTCGGTTTTGCCGGAGCGAAGGTGGCAGTTATAGCAAAATTATTTGTGCTGATACTTGTGATTATACACCGTATATTGAATCATATGGGGAGTATTTTATGCCAAAAGCTAAGGTAAGAATGGACGAGTCTTACCTGAACAGTGATGAGTATTTGCTGCGTAAGCAAATCAATGAAGAATCTCATCGTAAATTAAGAGAGGCTGTAAAATGAGCAAATTGGACGAACTGATTCAAGAGCTTTGCCCTGATGGAGTTGAATGTTGCCCATTAGAGCAGTGCTGTAATATTCTGGACAGGAAAAGGAAACCTGTAACAAAATCGGCAAGAGAAGCCGGAGACTATCCATATTACGGAGCAAATGGCATTCAAGACTATGTTTCTGATTACATTTTCGACGGGACATTTATTTTGGTTGGGGAAGATGGCAGCGTAATAACAGACAGAGGCACACCTATTGTTACTTGGGCATCAGGGAAAATATGGGTCAATAATCACGCTCACATTATTGAGGAAAGTGGTGATGTCCTGCTCCGTTACCTGTACCACTATATTCAAACCATCGATGTATCTCCGCTGATTCACGGCAATATTCCTAAACTAACAGGCGGAGACTTTAAGGCATTGCAAATTCCCGTCCCGCCGCTGCCGGTGCAGCGTGAAATTGTCCGTATACTGGACAATTTCACAGAGCTTACCGCAGAGCTTACCGCAGAGCTTACCGCAAGAAAACAGCAGTATGCGTATTATAGGGATAAACTGTTGACACATTCTTCTGAAACAAAGATTTGCAAATTGGCAGATGTTTGTGAGTCAATTGCTGATGGAGACCATATGCCCCCACCAAAAGCAGATGACGGAATTCCGTTTATCACGATTTCAAATATCACAGAGCAAAACAAAATCGATTTTTCAAACACGATGTTTGTACCCAGCTCTTATTATGACGCTCTTGCGGATAAGCGGAAACCGCATAGCGGGGATATTCTATATACTGTTGTAGGTTCTTATGGAATCCCCGTGTGTATTGAACAAGACACTAAGTTCGTGTTTCAAAGACATATTGCAATTCTCCGCCCAAGGTCAGAAGTAATTAAGGCTCGGTATATGTTCCACGCAATGCAAAGCGGCGCTTTTAAAGCGCAGGCGGACAAAGCTGCAAAGGGAGCAGCGCAAAAGACAATTGGCTTATCCTCACTGGCAGAAATGACCTTGCCCGTTCCCGATATGTGTATACAAGAACGCCTTATCCGTGTCCTCGACAACTTTGATGCCATCTGCACCGACCTGAATATCGGCTTGCCTGCGGAGATTGAAGCACGGCAGAAACAATATGAATATTACAGGGACAAGCTGCTGACTTTTACACCGGCAGATTGACCCGGAAGGAGGTAGCCTGTGAGCTATTTCAACATCATTGCCCAGAGCAGTGAAAGCACTGTTGTCACCGAATACAAGCCGCAGTCGAAGCGCTCGGAGGCGTACCAGAGCGAAGCGGACTTGGAAAAGGAGTTTATCCGTCTGCTTTGCGAGCTGGGCTATGAGCGCCTGACCATCCATAAAGAGGCTGACCTGATCACCAATCTGCGGACGCAGCTGGAAAAGCTGAACGATTATCGCTTTACGGACGGCGAATGGAAGCGTTTCTGGGACGAGGTGCTGGCAAACACAAACTCCGGCATTCTCGAAAAGACCCGCCTGATTCAGGAGGACTATGTGCAGGTGCTCCGCCGGGATAACGGGGAAAGCAAAAATATTCAGCTCATTGACAAGAAGTGCATCCATAATAACAGTTTGCAGGTCATCAACCAGTATGCCATCTCCACAGAGGAGGGGGCAGCTCATGACAATCGCTATGATGTGACGGTGCTGGTCAACGGCCTGCCGCTGATTCATATCGAGTTGAAGCGTCGGGGCGTTCCCATTCGGGAAGCCTTCAACCAGATCGACCGCTATCAGCGGGATAGCTTCTGGGCATCCAGCGGGCTTTACGAGTTTGTGCAGATTTTCGTGATCTCCAACGGCACAAATACGAAGTACTATTCCAATACCACCCGTTTCAATCACATCAAGGACGCCAAAGCGCAGAAGGCCAAGAAGTCAAAAACCAGCAACAGCTTTGAATTCACCTCCTTCTGGGCGGATGCGAATAACCGCATTATCCCCGATCTTGTGGACTTTACCAAGACCTTTTTCTGCAAGCACACCATTCTGAATATCCTTACCCGCTACTGCGTGTTCACGGCGGAAAATATGCTGCTGGTGATGCGGCCATATCAAATCGTCGCCACCGAGCGCATTTTGAACCGCATTGAGATCGCCAATAACTACAAGAAATACGGCTCTGTGGCAGGCGGCGGGTACATCTGGCACACCACCGGTAGCGGCAAAACACTGACCTCTTTCAAGACGGCGCAGCTTGCCACGAAACTGGATTACATCGACAAGGTGCTTTTTGTCGTGGACCGCAAGGATCTGGACTATCAGACGATGAAGGAATATGACCGCTTTGAAAAGGGAGCTGCCAACAGCAACACCTCTACGGCGGTTTTGAAGCGCCAGTTGGAGGATGACAATGCAAGAATCATTATCACCACCATTCAGAAGCTCGCCACCTTTATCAAGAAGAACGCCGGACACAGCGTTTTTGATAAGCGAGTTGTTATCATTTTTGATGAGTGCCACCGGAGTCAGTTCGGGGATATGCATCAAGCCATCACCAAATACTTTAAGAAGTACCATCTGTTCGGCTTTACCGGCACGCCCATCTTTGCAGTCAATGCAGGCGTGAGCAAGAACCCTACGCTTCGCACAACAGCGCAGGCGTTCGGCGACCAGCTTCACGCCTACACCATCGTGGATGCCATCAACGATAAAAATGTGCTGCCCTTCCGGGTGGACTACATCAAGACAATGGATGCCGAGCCGGATATTGACGACAAGGAAGTTTGGGACATCAACCGGGAAAAGGCATTTCTGGCCCCGGAACGCATCCGACTGGTCACGGATTACATTCTGACGCATTTTGACCAAAAGACCTACCGGGGTGATAAAACCTATACATACAGCGTATTGCAGAATATCGCCGAGGTTGCCTCTGCCGGCAGCAAGCAGCAGATCGAGGAAATCAAGCAGAAGCAGCGGGTCAGCGGGTTCAACTCCATCTTTGCCGTATCCAGCGTGGATGCTGCAAAGCTCTACTACGCCGAGTTTCAGAGGCAAATGGCGGAAAATCCGCAGAAGCGGCTGAAAGTTGCCGTCATTTACAGCTATGGCGCAAACGAAGAAGAAACGGACGGTATCCTCGACGAGGAAAATCCGGAGGACACCTCTGCACTGGATCAGAACTCCCGTGATTATCTGGATGCTGCCATCTGTGACTATAACCAGATGTTCCACACCAACTATTCCACAGACGGGGACAAATTCCAGAATTACTATAAGGATGTTTCCCTGCGGATGAAGAACAAGGAACTTGACCTGCTGATTGTGGTCAATATGTTCCTGACCGGCTTCGACGCCACGACGCTGAATACGCTGTGGGTGGATAAAAACCTGAAAATGCACGGGCTGATTCAAGCATATTCCCGCACCAACCGGATTCTCAATTCCATCAAGGTGTTCGGCAACATCGTTTGCTTCCGCAATCTGCAAAAGCGTACCGACGATGCAATTTCTCTGTTTGGCGATAAGGAAGCGGGCGGTATCGTCCTGATGCGTGGCTATAAGGATTACTACTTTGGCTACGAGGATGCCGACGGAAAATATCACCCAGGCTACCAAGATATGATTGAGGAATTGACAACGAAGTTCCCACTGACAGAGGAACGCATTACCGGCGAACAGCGGCAGAAGGAGTTTATCGTTTTGTTCGGTGCGATTCTGCGTATGCGCAACCTGATGACTTCGTTCGACGAGTTTGCCGGAAGCGAAATTTTGAGTGAGCGGGATTTTCAGGATTATCTTGGCTGCTATCAGGACTTACGGGATGAGTGGAAAAACCGCAAGCCCGGTGGCAAAAAAGAGGACATCACCGATGACATCGTTTTTGAAATCGAGCTAATCAAGCAGATCGAGATCAATATTGACTACATCCTGCTTCTGGTACAGAAATACCACGATTCACACTGCGATGACAAGGAAGTGCTTATCACGATTCGCAAAGCAGTGGACGCCAGTCCTGAACTGCGCAGCAAGAAGGCACTGATCGAAACCTTCATTGCCGGAATCAACGATGTATCAGATGTGATGCTGGAATGGCGCACCTTTGTTGCCGAGGAAAAGGAACGGCAGCTTGTCACGATCATCCAAGAAGAAAACCTGAAAGACGATGAGACCCGCCGCTTTATGGAGAGCTCTTTCCGTGATGGCTCTGTCAAAACGACAGGCACGGATATTGACCGGCTGATGCCGCCAATCTCCCGCTTCGGCGGTGGAAACCGTGCAGAGAAGAAGCAGACCATCATTGAAAAGTTGAGGGGTTTCTTCGACCGATTCTTCGGCATCGGGTAAGCAGGTCTTAGGGTGTCCCTAACGAGGCCTTTTGCGTAGCTCGACAGAACGGAGTAAAAAGGCACTGCTCGCTAAGATGACGCAGGCATCACAAGCGGATACACTGTTTGGCTCCGACAGGAGTAAAAACAGTCTGCTCGCTAAGATAATGCAGACCTATTTCAGAGCAACGAAAAAGGGGCGCAGCCGGTGCTTACCTGCATCTGACTGCGCCTCTGATTTCTATCAAATTTTGTTGCTGCTCACACGAAAATGACCTCTGCATTTACGATTTCTGTAGCTCGATTGCGGATGTTATTGCTCCGCCTGACCCATTCCAGCGGGTCACTTGCCTTGAGTTTTTCGTTCAAGTTTTCTTTTTCGGGCAGTTCCTTCACAAGCGTATCAAACATCGCCTGTGCCAGGGATTCCACCTCAGCAAGATAATCGTTCAGCGTCCCGGTGGTCAACAGATTGTAGTATCTCACCCGGTGGTTCTCCTTCAAAAATCGCCGGTGTCGCTGTCCCCAAACACCAATTTGCACCTCGATTTGATTATCAATCTCGAGATTCGGCAGATAATAATCACCCGCCTGTCGGTATGTGCCACCCAGCTTTTCAAACTCTGTCATTATGCTTTCCTCCATTTACCCCGTGTAGACGACCTTGAACTTCTTGCGCTTTGCACCGATGATTTTCAGCAGCACTTCGTCAACAGCGTCGGTATATCTGCCCTCTGTGAAGAGCCTGCTGCGCAGATCATTCAGACTTCCAATGAGAAGCCGCCGCTCTGCATCATCCATTGCAAGATGATATTTCTGTTTCATATTCTGCCCTCCTTGTGTTATCATTGTATCGGATAGGCCAGTAAAAATCGAATGTGCGAATAAAATTCTAAAGAAACTGTTCGTGTGCGAGATGAAATATATGTGTTTCTGTCGGTTAATTCATTGTTTTATGAAATCCGTTATCAGCACTCGCACCATGGTTACACATCTTAAAAGATGCCACCCCTAAAATCCCCCGGAATTCCGGGGGATTTTAGCGTTCAAGGGGTCCAAAAAGGACCGTCATGGCGTGACGTGTTTTGGGGGATGCCACCCCCTACTGGCGGGATTTGAACCTGCGTAAAGACCAAAAAAAGACCAGAATGAAAAGCAGCCGAATATTTTTTGAGAAGGGTCATGAAGAAATTCATGGCCCTTTTTGTTTTGCCCGAAAACAGAAGAAACAGAAAGGGGACAAGATTATGCCCAACTTTACAAACAACAAGATCGACCAAGCCTATGAAAGCTTCATGCAGCAGGTCCCTGGTTTCCACCGGGACCCTCCGGAGGCCGAGGTCATCCAGAAAGATTTGGATAAGAGCGCTAAGAACGTCAAGAAGGGAGGCCGCAAGGATGATCTTCCGAAACGATAACCATGGCGTGACGTTCGAGAAAGAGATCAAATACCACAAGGGCTGCAGCCGTAGATTCGCTGCGGCCCTATTTTTATTGACCGCAGACACCCGGCTGTGGCTTCAGGCCGAGAACCATGTCGGGTCCCACGAGATCGACATCGCAGCCATCAAACCCCGCCGCCTGGACGGGATGGCCTATGTCTGCTATATGCTGGCCAGGGACATCATCACAGGCAGCAGGACAGTAGCAGTCACGGAGCTGGCCGACTCCGACCTCATGTCTCCCCGGTACTTCATGGTGATCCAGACCGCCATGCTTATCAGGGGCTATGGACTGAGCGCGGCGAACCGGCTCACATTCAAAACAGCGTAAGGAGGACGCGAAATGAAGATGCACCCTGAAAGGATCGAGATGGTAAAGAAACAGTACCCCGTGGGGACAAGAATCCAGCTGGACAGCCTTTGCAATGATGAACGGGGAATGCCCTCTGGCCTTTGCGGGACAGTGGTCGGCGTGGATGACCAGCCCGCTCTCCTCATGAAATGGGACAACGGAAGGTCGCTGAGCCTCATGCCGTTTGACGACAATTTCACGGTGATCCCCCGGAACAGGAGCCTACGACAGACGAGCAGCTGTACGACAAGCTGCGCCGGGAGCAGCAGAGCTATACCAGGGAACTGCTGACTCTCCCGCCTTCGAAGATCCTGGAAAAAGCGTGGGAATATCTGGTGCGGGAAGATATCCTGCTGACGATGGAGTACAAAACGTTGGAGGACGAGCAGGCCCAGGTGCTGTTGGATCTGCCGGATACCATGACAGTCCTCTGCGACGCGGTCAAGGACCAGGATACCCGGCATCAGGACACTATCATGCACGAGATCGAGAAGAAGGCCAATGAACTGGCAATGGAACAGTCCAGCCAGCCGGAGCAGACCATGTAGGTGACGCTCATGAAGAAACTGGACAAATCTACCCTGATCGGGGTTGGACAGGACTTCGAACGCATCCGGCGCATCACCGGGTACCTGGTTAGGGACATGGGGCTTTGGAACAGGCGCCAAGCGCGCAGAGGAAAAAGACCGGCTCAAACACCCTGTGAATATGGAGGGAAAGCAGTGAGAAAGGAAATGGTCCGGGGACCGCCCAGCGGCGCAAAGCGGTAAACAAAGCTGGGCTTTGAGAAGGAATGCTATGTCCGCTGCCGGTCGGGGTTGATGTACACCCTGAACGAGCTGGCCAATGAGGGCCATACCTATGCCCAACGAGAGCAGCTCATCAAGAAGGGAATGTCCTTGTTGGATGCCAAAGAACCCGCCATAGAGACTGCGCTGGAGAAAATGCTGGCTGACAACGACCTGATACTGGATGGGGACGCAATTTATCTGCCCCCTTTTTTCTACGCGGAGCAAGGTACAGCCAGCAAACTGCTGCGGCTCATTCAGACACGCCCTACGAGGAAAGTACCGCCGGACTTGCCCCTGACGGAAATCGAGCGCGCCTCCGGCTTGCATTACGACGAGGCGCAGATGGACGCCATCCGGCAGGTCGCCTCCTCAAAGGTCATGGTGCTGACCGGAGGACCCGGGACCGGTAAGACCACGGTGACCCAGGGAATCATCGGCGCATTCCGTTCGGCGGGTCTGACGGTGTTGCTGGCAACTCCCACAGGCCGGGCGGCGAAACGCATGACCGAAACTACTGGCTTGGAGGCGAAAACTATCCACCGCCTGTTGGAGTTTAAGCCCCCGGAAGGGTATCAGCGGAACGAGGACAATCCGCTGGAGGGTGACACCTTAATCCTTGACGAGTGCTCCATGATCGATGTGGTCTTGATGAACTCCCTGCTGAAAGCGGTCCCGCCGGGAATGCGCCTCATTTTAGTGGGCGACATCGACCAGCTGCCCTCCGTCGGGCCGGGCAATGTGCTGCGGGACATCATCGACTCAGGCTGTGCGGCGGTGGTCAAGCTGACGAAGATTTTCCGGCAGGCCCAGAGCAGCCGGATCATCATGAACGCCCACCACATCAACAGAGGATGGTATCCGGATATCTCCAATGGCAGGGAGTCGGATTTCTTTTTCCTTGAGGACGAAGATCCCGAGCACGTCGCGGATCAGATCGTGGATCTGGTCAAGCGCAGACTTCCGAAAGCCTACCATGTGCCGCCCAGCTCCATTCAGGTGCTGACGCCCATGCAGAGGGGGACCGTAGGTGCGACTAAGCTGAATATCTTGCTGCATGATGCTCTCAATCCATCGCCAGTCTACCTGACCAGGAGCGGCATGACCTACCGGCAGAACGACAAGGTCATACAGATCAAGAACAACTATGAGAAGGAAGTATTCAACGGCGATATCGGCATCATTCAGAAGGTGGATTGGGAGGGCCGGACGCTCTCGGTGCAGTTCGATGACCGGCTGATCGAGTATAACGGAACAGAGCTGGATGAACTGACCCTGGCCTATGCGACCACCATTCACAAGTCCCAGGGCTCTGAATATCCCATCGTCGTAACGCTGGTTTTGATGACTCACTATGTGATGCTGCAAAGGAATATGCTCTATACTGGCATCACCCGGGCGAAAAAGCTGCTAGTGCTGATTGGCTCTAAAAAGGCGCTGCACTATGCGGTCAGCAATGTCACCGTTTCCAGCCGGAACACCAGGCTGGCAGAGCGGCTGCGGGATCTGACAGAATAGGAAAAAGCCGTGTGATTTACACTAAAATAGCCAATAGTTAGTAGACACAAAATGTCTTACGTCACAAGTTCAGCCCTAAACAGGACTGATGCTTTTTTGTTTAGCTTCCGAATAGAATGTTCGAGGTTGAAATAAGTGGTTGCTTGCTCAATGACGGAGAGCAGGTTAGATGTACTAATAATCGGAAAGATAAAGCCCTCGCAACACAAATGGCCTGGGATGAAAATACACGATTCTATCTAAGATTCCTTCTTTCTTACAATACATAACCGTATTTTTATTGAGAATTGGATAGAAAACATATATCCTATCAATATAAACTGTGAAGGAAGGGATTTTTGAGTATGGCATTAGTCCAATACAATTATAAGAGTCAATCATTGAACAGAAACGTTAGCTTTACCGTTATTCTTCCCACAGACGGACTAAGCTTTTATGATCCATCTGAGGCTCAAGCGCGGGGACAAAACCCTATTGGCAGAACTGTGGCAGATACCTATGAACTGGGTATGAAATTTCAGACAGTCTATGTATATCATGGCGGTGGAGAGGATCAATCTGTCACGGGAAGATATATCGCTTTGGAACGTGCGGCACAGGAGAATAAAGTAATGATGGTTTGTCCTGATATTCAGTTCTTTGGTGTCGACTGTGCTGGAGGCAAATACTTTACTTATCTGACGGAAGAGCTTCCCAAAATCGTGCGGACAGTTTTTCCCTCTTCTCCCAAACGAGAAGATAACTTTGTAATGGGCTATGCTATGGGAGCCAATGTTGCCTTGGGCATCGCAATTATGAGGCCCAATCTGTTTCAGGCATGTATGGATGTTTCTGGCGGTATTGGCCTTACCCTAAAAACACAGACGATGATTGACGAAATGAAGAGTGAGCACTTCAGAACATTTATGCCAAGTTACAAAATCGCCTTTGGTGAACCTGAAAATTTCGCTGGATCAAAATACGACCTATGGCCCATTGCCAAAAAATTCAAAGAAGACGGGAGTGAGCTTTGCCAGTTCATCTTGGCCTGTGGAAGCGAGGAGTTTATTAGGGCCAGAGTAGAAGATGACGTAAAATGTCTCCAGGAGTTGAACTATCCGATTCAATATATTTGCGCAGAAGGTTATAATCATGACTGGAAGATGTGGGAAAAATATCTGATAGAGGGCCTTGATGTGCTGTTGCCCTTAAAGCGAGCTTATTTGTATCCAGAGAACTAAACAACGAGAAGGGGATAACGGCGTTATCCTCTTCTCGTTTGGTTTCTGGCGTTTTTAGGCGATACTCCGTAGATGGTTTTATAGACCTTGCTGAAATAAGCAAAAGAATCAAACCCGCATTCCACTGCAATCTCTCCAATGGGCATGGATGTTGTTTCAATCAAATTGCGGGCGTACTTCATCTTTTCACGGGCGATCAGTTCTTTACAGGAACATTCAGCGATGGAACGCACAATATGAGAGATATAATCAGGTGAAATATGAATATGTTCCGACATGTCCAGCCGGGTAATAGGCGCTGTAATATTCGAACGGATATATTCCTCAATTTGCTTATAGTAGTCCCTGTAATTTTGCGAGACAAGATCCAGATTTCTATGCTTAGCCGTGGGATATAGTTTTGTGATCCCGGTACCAGCTCTTTCGAAATCTTTAGGATCTACAGCGGTAACAAAACGGAAGGCTGCCCGCAGGTTGCGAAGATCTGTCGGACAATAATAGATGCTTATAGAGCATTTAAGCTTGTCCTTTACTTGTTGTTGGAGAGCTTGAAAATAATGTTCTACGTTATCGTAGGAAGAAAGCAGAAGCAGAGTAACAAAATGAGAGCCATCTTCGCTGTAAGTTGAGGTCTGCCCATTTAAAGAGGAGAAGACCGACCGGATATTTTCCGAATATTGATGGCGGCATTCAGTTTCCGATAGAGGTAAAGCTGACCATTCGTCTATTACCGTCAGAAAAAGAAGGCAACCGCTTTCTTTTCCGCAAATATACCCCAACTCATTGAGACGATTAATCTTACTGTTCAGCTGATCCTCAAAGTCCTCTGACAGCTCTGGGTCTGGCCAGGATTTGAAGAAATGCTTAACCAAATAATTAATTTCATAATTGGAAAATTTTCCCGCCAGTTGATTCTTTAGCGCGATGTTCTGAAAAGTGATTTTGCTTATTACCTTCTCTACCGCCGCGAGGATGGCAGCGTTGCTTGCTGGCTGTACCACATAATCTGCGACCCCAAGTTCGATCCCTTTCTTGGCATAGGCAAAATCTGTGTGAGAGGTGAGGAGGATACACTCGACCGCAAGTTCCTTTTTTCGAAGCCAACGAACTAGCTCTAATCCGTTTTCCACAGGCATTTCGATATCGGTTAACAGAATTTGAATACTTTCTTTATCAATGATATTTTTTGCGGCGAGAGTAGAACTGGCAGAATATACTTGATCGATCCCGACAGATTTCCAGTTTATGGTAGTAGTAAGAGATGCCAGCACGCTGGGCTGGTCATCTACAATCAATATGTTCATAAAATGACCTCTCTGTATTATTCTGTTCACATGGGGTAATGATTTCAACTATGGCATCTTGCCTTTCATTGCGCAAGGTAAGGGATGCCTGAGAACCAAATGTCAGATAAAGGCGGTAGCGAACATTGTTGATTCCAATATGATCCCGAAGATAAACCGGTTTGGATGGATCAATATTGTACTGCGATTGTAGAACACTATCGGGGAATCCTCCCCCGGAGTCTCGAAGTGTATATTTTAGAAATTCAATATTGTCAGGTGCGGTAAAAGTTTCCACCGTAATGTGTATCGAGAGGTTGATACTAGTCTTCGTGTGCTTGATGCTGTTTTCCACAAAAGTCAGAAGTGACATTGGCAAACAGTTCATATGAGGGGATTGACCGGCTAACTTAAATCCAAGATCAATATTGTAAGATAAGCTGTTGCACAAATTTACATAGTCTTGGACCGCTTCGAGTTCTTCACGAACAGTAATAAATTTTCTAATATCAGAAAAGGCGTGGGAAAGATAGTTTGAAAGGGCGTAGATCAAAGTCTGCGCCTTTTCGTATTCTTTTAAATCAATTAAGGAATTCATGTTTTTTAGACAGTTCAGATAGAAATGAGGTCGTATCTGTAATTGTAGGTACTGGAGCTGTGCCTGCATAGCGTCCAAGCGGCTTTTAAACTCGTCTTCTTTATATTGTTGAATTGCGTCCAGCATCAAGTTGATGCCGTTGGCATAGGCACGGATATCATCAATCGACTGAATTTCGGGAATGCGATGTTCAAAGTTTCCTTCAGTGATGACTTCCATAGCATCAGAAATAAGGCGGAGGGGTTTGGAAATAAGCCGAGACAGCGACGACAGAAAAAATGCAATAGATAATAGCAATAATAGGCTGATAATAAGGAAACTGATTTGGGCGGGGGGAAGAGAATACAAAGACTCGAAAGAGTAATGCAGATAAAGACCGACAGAATCAATATCTAAACATAATGTTCCAGAATCAGTGGGAGGATGGGTGAAAAACGAAAAATGAGCAGTATCCTCATATATGGAAACATAGTCTTGGAAACTGGCATTCTTGGTGGGATCCACCATGACTGTGATTGAACCGTAGTGATCGGCAATGGAGTAAAAATAATAGGTAGATCCATTTATTTCCTTCGGGGTACAGAAAAAATCGGTCCCATCAGAAAAGGATAAAACAACTTCTTCAATTTTCTGCTTCAAGTAGATCATTTCAAAGGAGCGGAAGGAGTGCAACAAATAATCGCAACGTGCATTGCGTAGGAAAATAGCCATGATTTCCTGATTTGTAAATATATCAGGGTAGCAGTTGTTTAGAAGTTGGCGGGCATTTCGATCAACAACATCCTTATCGCTGCTATTGCACATATAAATAAATTCATTAGAATAGGTAGCGGCGCGAAGATGTACTAGAATATCTGACGCAGAAGACTGTACGGAATGGGAAATGTCTTCAGCAGCGGTCTGGTATGCTTCGCGTTTGTGCACGATTTCCCTGTGTATGGAATAGACCTGAAGAATGGTAAGTATGAGAACAAAAGGAACCAACAGAATTAAAGCATAATAAGGGAAAATGTTGTCAAGTTTTATTCGCTTTAGTAACCGCATAGGTTCATCCCTCGGACTAATTTCTGTACTTATGTCTAAAGTATACCATAAAATAGTGAAAAAAACCAGAGAAGATATCTTCTGTATCGGCTTTTTTTATAAATGAAGTCCTTTTTTTTATGAACCCTTACTGCCTCTTGGCTTTTTTCGTATTTCTAGCCGCATATTTTATAGAATGGGTAGGCAAAATTGTGTATAATGACCACATAAATAAAGGAAGGGAGAACCATTGTGAAGAAAAAGCAAGGTCAGAGAGCCGATGCTCAAGAAAATGTGCAAGGATACCGAGAAGGTAACGATGCAAAAGTACTTTTACATAACCTTAACCTGGATGTAAGGCGTAACAAAGCGCTATATATGTTTTTGGTTATTATCCTTGCCTATTTTATTATTTTTCATTATCTTCCGATGTTTGGGATAATTGTTTCGTTCGAGAAATATTCGCCTGTAAAAGGTATCTTTGGAAGCAAATGGGTTGGGTTGGATAATTTTATAAATTTCTTTTCCGGGCCTTTTGTTGGGAGACTGATACAAAATACGGTTGTCCTTGGTGTTCTCGACCTAGTGGTGAATTTTCCGGCCCCTATTATTTTTGCACTTCTCTTAAATGAAATAAGGAATAAGTACTTTAAGAAGACTGTCCAAACTATCAGTTACATGCCTTACTTTGTGTCTACCGTTGTAGCAGCCGGCCTGGTAATCGGTTTCACAAAGTCTGGCGGGGCAATTTCTGAAGCACTGACGTTTATGACAGGTGGTGTAAGTGAGAATTTGCTCAATCAACCTGTTTGGTTCCGCCCGATATACATATTGATGGGTACATGGCAGGGAATGGGCTATGGCTCGATTATATATCTGGCGGCTCTCAGCGATGTGGACCAGGAACTTTATGATGCGGCCAAAGTCGACGGAGCAGGATATTGGAAACAGATGTGGCATATTACGCTTCCCGGTATTTCGTCCATGATTATCATGATGTTTATCATGCGGATGGGCGCGGTTTTTTCAGTAGGCGCCGATAAGATCCTTCTCCTATATAACCCCTCGACTTATGAAGTGGCGGATGTGATAAACACATATGTGTATCGGATTGGTATGCAGGACGCCGACTTTGGAATGTCCACAGCTGTAGGTCTATTTAATTCGATTATAGGAACAATTTTGCTTTTAACTTCTAATAAGGTGTTGAAAAAGCTTTCTGGCACGTCCATGTTCTAGGAAAAAGAGGTGAAAAACATGAGAATAAAAGAAAAGCCCAGCCGTATGGTTTTTTTGGCTCTTGATGTGGTCATTTTAGTACTGATTACTTATGTATGCCTTGTCCCAATATGGCATATGATCATGGCTTCCTTAAGTAACCCTACTGCATTGAACGTTCACACAAGCATGGTTTATTATCCGTTGAAAAATGTAGATTTTCAAGCATATAAAATCATTTTTCAATACAAACAGCTCTGGTCCTCTTATTTGAATACGATTTTTTACATCGTGGGATCATGTGTGCTGACCGGCATCCTGACTACAATTGCTGGCTATATTTTCTCACGGAAACGGTTTCATTACCGTAATGCATTTATGATGTTCATCTCATTTACTATGTTGTTTAACGGAGGAATGATTCCCAATTACTTAGTTATGAAAGGATTGCATCTGACAGATAATCCTTTGGTGATGATTGTACCCGGGGCCCTGGGTGTATTCAACATTATCATCATGAGAACATCAATGGGGAACATTCCAGAGGCTCTGGAAGAGGCAGCGCGGATAGACGGCGCTTCTGATGTAAAGATATTGTGGAGTGTCATACTGCCTCTGTGTAAAGCAACTTTTGCAGTCATCATGCTCTTCACGGCAGTTGCCAAGTGGAATGATTATTTTTCGGCCTTGTTGTATTTGCCTACCCGCCGAGATTTGTATCCATTGCAGATGGCCTTGCGTGAGATAATAATTACTTCTACATCTGATATCACATCCAGCGCGGCTACTCTTGTCGAAAATTCCTCAATTTATAAAAAGTCTATTGAGTACGCTTCCATTGTGGTTTCAACTCTTCCGATCCTTTGTATTTACCCGTTTGTTCAGAAATATTTTGTAACGGGTATTACAATGGGAGCAGTGAAGAGCTAAAATAAAAATCAATCCAAGGGAGGAAATCGAAGTGAAAAAAAGAATTTTTGCCAGTCTGCTTGCAGTTTCCATGCTGGTAGGCAGCTTGGCAGCGTGTTCCAATCCGGGTTCCCAAGATAGTTCTGGGTCCTCTACGTCTTCTGCTGAATCGTCGGAGCCGACCGTAGAGACCAGAGATATTAATGGGCTCACGCTTCCGATCTGCGAAGACAAGCAGGAAATCAGCGTTCTGCTGGTGTACGACGGTAATGTTGTGGATAACCTTAATGATATTGCCGGAGTTCAGGCTATGGAAGAAGCGACAAATGTCCATGTGAACTGGACGACCTATACGCAAGCCGAAATGCCGGAACGTTTCCAGCAACTTCTGGCTACCGGTGAATATTTTGACATCATGTTTCCCGGCGGCGTAGAATCCTATCCGGGCGGTTACGAGCAGGGGATCGAAGATGGTGTTCTGATTGATATGGATTCGCATATCCAAGAGTATATGCCAAATTATTTGTCTCTCCTGAATTCTAATGAGGAGGCAATGAAACAGGCAAAATCTACGGATGGCAAACTGCACGCTGTCAGGGTCATTAAAGGTACAGATGAGATTGTTCAGGGTCCTGGGGCAATCATGGGCCCTGCTTACCGTGCGGACATACTTGAAGAAATGGATGAGGATGTTCCTGAAACTGTAGAGGAGCTGCACCAGTTGTTGATCAAGTGCCGTGACAGGGGAATGAGCGCTCCCATGACGCTGCAGAATGATGGCGGAACAACACTTTCTCTGGCATGGGGAATCAACACCGACTGGTCTACCCATTATTGGCAATATGATACGGAGACCCAAACGGTTGTTTATCCTCCTTTTGCCGAAAATTGGGATGATTATTTGGATACCATGCGCGATTGGTATGCCGAAGGGCTGATCGACAAGAATTTTACTGTGGGTTCACCTCTGCTTTCCGGAGACTACTCCAATTTTGAGAATGACCAGTCTTTGTTTATCGATACTTGGTTCAGTACCGTAATGGGAAGCGAGCTGTACACCCAGGGCTTTATCTCTAACGAGAAGGTTGATGTGAAACCCATTGCCGGTATTGTGCGTAATAAGGGCGATAAGATTGTGAAATGCTCATGGGACGCTCTTCTCGGACAAACAGTGTTTGTCACGACGCAGGCAGAGGACCGAATCGACATTATCAGCAAATGGCTAGATTACTGGTACACGCCAGAAGCAATAAAGTATAAATATTACGGCATTGAGGGTGAGTCGTATACCATTGGGAATGGTGGCTCTATTGAGTTTACCGATCAGATTCTCAATAGTCCTGATGGGTTGTCGATCTCTGACGCGCTTTCCAGATTTGCTCTGCGATCTTACTTCGGATACCAGTCCTCTACTGGTGAAAACTCTGTTCCGATTGCAGCCGCAAAAAATGGCTCTGTTCCGATGATTGAAGCGGTTGAGGTGTGGGCAAGTCCTGAAGTTACTATCCATATGCCTGAAGCAACCCTGAATGCTGAAGAGAGCGAGTATGTCAACAAATATATGACAGATATTACAACTCTGATGCAGGAGCGGATGGTAAAATATATTATGGGAACAGACACGGAGTCCCACGATGCATTTAGGGCAGCACCGCACAATTGCTGAGGCAAGCGCTGTCGAATCACCCATCAGG